>ENA-UOIY01000107-UOIY01000107.1-human-gut-metagenome-genome-assembly--contig:-P114-NODE-107-length-137670-cov-32.564255_pt1 | contig 137670 bp, 121 predicted proteins | sample MGYA00242335_ERZ723882 | MGnify/ENA metagenome assembly ERZ723882 | reverse complement strand
CGGTGGAAGCCATCAGCCCGGAACAGGTCAGCCAGATTTCCGGCTACCTCGACACATGGGACAATGTATCCTTTGACGACAAGCGGCGGGTGGTGGATTTGATGATTACCACCGTTGCCGCCACAAGCGACAGCTTGAACATTACATGGAAAATCTGACGGGCGGTAATCCTCCCGTCAGACCGTTACCCTGTGTAGTCCCTTGTAAACTGTACTTTACTGTGTGATAAGCTTTTGATGTCATCTTGCATGACTTAGACCTCCTTTGTTTTTGATGTGGTTGACGGACCTTCATCATTCTAACTTTGGAGGTCTACTGCTTGAAGCCTTTTATTCCACCAGCATAGCTGGTGGTTGCTTTTCGCTGAAGCTACAAACCGATCGGGTTCGGCAAAATTGCCCAAGCCGATTTGTCGAATAATACAGATACTCTTTTCAGTGCCACCTCCGGACAACATTGTCCAAAGGTTCTAACCTCTTGGCATTCTTGCCAAAAGGTTGGGATCGGAGATGGCAACCGTGCCATCTCCGATTTGTAAAAACCGCTTCAGGCCAAATGGTCAAAAGCGGTTTGCTCACTGATTGTGCTCACTCTTTCCCGTAATTTTTCCCGATTACAACCGGAGATGACAATGTGGGCATGTTGAAAAACTTTGAGGATGCCCAAAGCGAGATCAGCGACATCGGCATCCGGGAAGCTTTCATCGACGGGTTCCGGCTGGGAGCGAGGCTCATGCTGGCGGCGCTCAGCGAGGATGACGGCGAACTGCGGTCGCTGATTTAGAGAGCGCTAAATTTGATACTGAAAAGTAGTCAAATCTACTATCCCCAAGACAGAAGCGCTAACTTTGACTACTAAAAGTAGACAAAAATACTATCCATAAGCCCCTAAGCGATAATTCTCACTACTCTCGGCCATGGGAAAACTGTCTGTGAAATGGGGATTCCCTTTCCTAAGGTTTCGGTCTATTGTGTTGTTGCAAAAAACAACAGGAGGAACCGGATATGAGAAGACTTGGAATGCTGGTCATGGCAATCATACTCATCACGGGCTGCAACGCCATGCAGTCCAACATGGAGGAAGCGGAGCGGCTGTGGCGGGAAACAGAGAAGAATATCCAGAAATGGGCCATATCGACAAATGTAGAGGCCAGCCCTGCCGAAAAGCCCCGGATCATACCGGCACCAGCAGCAGAGGCACCGCAGAAAACACTTGAACTGGTCGAAGAACCCGCACCGCAGCCGCCAGCGCCGACCCCGGAACAGGATAAAACCTTACAGGAAAGCATCGACCATCACGAACAGGTAACGCTCCCGCAAACGGAACAACCCGTGGAAAGCCCGGTGATGATCGATTGGCCATACCCTCCCATCACCTGCCCATCGAAGCCTGATCCCACGCCAGCAACGAACTGGCCATACATCACCGCCCCGGAGCCGCCCACCTATACGCCCGAGCCTAAGCCAACCGAGCCGCCACAGGAGGAGCCTGCGCCAACGCCCATTCCTGACGTCCCTGCTGACCCTGTCCCGGAGCCAACAGAACAGCCCACAGAGCAGCCAGCCGAACCCGCACCCGATCCAACCGCCGAGCCGCAAACAGGCTACGCCGCATGCTCATGCGGGGCAAGGCTGAGCCCCGAGGAGCTCGTCCCTCACATGAAAGCCCATGCCCTCAAGGTCGAAAACCACAGCTACCGGGCATACTGAACCGATCTGTGTCACCATGGGCCTGCAGAGCAGACCCCACGCTTTTCTCTTTGAAAGCCTGAAAACAAGGCTTTCTATCAACCTAACGCACCAACACAGCCTGCTTTGGCGGGCCGAAAACCAGCGCCATCGGCGCTGACTTCGCAGGCATAGCGCAAAGATATCCGCTTTGCCTTGCTTGCCCGCCTCAGCAGTGCAAGCATAGCGCCGATGTACATCTGCGCCTGCTTGCCGGTTGCCCCGAACACTGTATGCCACCCTACGAGGGCGGAGAGATTTGTGCACAGAGTCACGGAATCTCAGTCACAAATTCATGCAATTCCATTACCTTTGTCTACCTTTGTCGTCTCGCTATCTCTGCCAAGCTCCATGAGCATATCGCACTATTTTTAAATACTGCCGCTGCTGACATATAGTGATAGCCGATCTCCATTATATATTTGTCTGCCTACATAAACCGGATGTCCTTCCTCGTCATAAGCAACACTACGAATATACAGTAACGCCGCTCCCTTCTTCACTTCCAGAACCTCACCTTCTTCAGCCGTAGCATAGCAAATCTCAATATACCGTTCTGAAGAAGCAACCGTCACCCCCATATTCTTCTGTAAGAATTTAAAGAGTGAATTATCGTCAAAACTCCCTGCCAACAAGGCACCATATTCCAGTGGAAAGTAGTTCTTTTCAATGGATACCGGTTCCTTGTTTACATAGCGAACCCGGCGTATATATACAACCTGACTCTCCGAGGGCAAACCCAGGCTTTTGCATATACTCGGAGAAGCCGTTACGACTTTATTTTCCAGCATCTTCCCGCCTGATACCATGCCGAGACGCTCACAAACATCAGAGAATCCGGATACTTGTTTGATATCTTTCTTAAATCTAGGCTTGGAAACAAACGTTCCTTTGCCTTGCCGTCTGCTCAAAACACCTTTTTCAATGAGATTTGAAACCGCCCTGCGAACGGTTATAATACTTACGCTGTACATGCTGGACAGCTCTTTTTCAGAAGGCAACCTGTCACCCGGACTATACCTTTGGCTGATTATTTCAGTTTCTATGCTTTCCATCAGCTGTATGTACAACGGCGTAATGGAGTCCTGATCCAGTTTTCTCATATTACAGCATTCCTTTAATTCCGTGAATCATTACTTACGTACCATATTATTCTTTTTGCCAGTCATTGTCAAATAATATACGGTGGTTAATTGTAAAATGAAGTTGGACACATAAAAGAAAAATCCATAGTGATATACCCGCATGATAAAATGTAGTTACCACACAACATTTATCGAGGGAGGGCAATCACTATGGACTGCCGTCATTATATCACAGATCTGCCGGAACGCAAGAGCGGGCAACATCTTCAGCGAGAAGAAAGAGGCGCTATTCAAGCCCTGAAGCGGCAAGGACTGTCCAACAGAGCCATTGCCAGAGAGTTGGGCTGTTTTCCTACCACGATCGGGAACGAACTGCGGCGTGGCACACCGCCCCGTAAGTCGAGCAAGGGTCGTGCTCCGGGCTACAGTGCTAAGCACGGTGAAGCTATATACCGTTCCAATCGTCTCCGTTCCCGGAAACCGCACAAACTGCTTTCCTGCGGAGCATTCGTATCCTGGGTTGCTGCTCAGGTCAGAGAGCACAGGTGGTCTCTGGATGCCTGCGTTGGCTATGCCCGTCTGCATGGGCTGTTCCCAGCAGATGAGATGGTCTGCACCCGCACTCTTTACAATGAGGTCTGGGCAGGCAACCTTGACTTGTCTGTGACGGAACTACCCGAAGCCATGAAACGCAAGCAGCACAAGGATTCCAAGCCCCGTGAACACAAGAAGAGCTTCGGCACGGACATCTCCCAGAGACCTGAGATTGCGGCTCTGCGCATCGAGGAAGGTCATTGGGAAGGTGACACCGTGGTCGGCAAGAGGGCTGGTAAAGAGGCTGTCGTCCTCTCCCTGTTGGAGAAGAAAACGGAGAACTATATTGCCATCCAGATTCCCGGCAAGGATGCAGACTCCGTTCTGAACGCCATGCAATCGCTCAGGGAGGAATTCGGAGACAAGTTCTCACAGGTCTTCAAGACCATTACCGTGGACAACGGCTCGGAGTTCTCTACGTTCAGTCTGGTCGAGAACTGGGGCAGTGCAGTCTACTTTGCACATCCCTATACTTCGTGGGAACGTCCCCAAAACGAGCGCCACAACGGGCTGTTCCGAGCCTTCGTGCCCAAGGGTGCCTCCATTGAATCCTTCTCTCCAGAGTACATCTTGTCTGCTGCTGATGAGCTGAACGGGCGCCCTCGCAAGAAGCTGGGCTACCGCACCCCGGAGGAACTGTTTGATGAGTTCCTCGACTCTGTTTACGCAGCCTCCGGCTGCGGCAGCATCGCCCAGAACGGAAGCCAGAGGCTTCCATCCTGACCGATGCTCTGATTAACTAATTTCTACCGTGCAGGTGTCCAACTTGCACTTGCAATTTGCGAATAATATACGGTTGTTTGATTATATCTAATACTCAACTTTCCACATATATCTTCGCTCGTCCATAGAGTGTCCATTCTGCTCTGCCATAAGAGATACTGCGTACTTTTCAACGGGTATCATCATGACCGGGCAGAAGTATTCCGCAACTTGCTCCGGTAATTCTTTTATTCCCAGTTCCTCGCAATCCAGCACCAATACATTGCCAGCATATTTGCGTATGAACTTTAATGCACGCTCATCCAATGCTCGGGTCCTTCCCGTTCCTGCCATAAGCACTATGGGCAATGCTTTATCTGTGGTCTCAAATGGGCCGTGGAAGTATTCCCCGCTATGAATGGGAATAGCATACTTCCACTGCATTTCCATATAATGGCATGAAGCCATACTATATGCGGCTCCCCATAATGATCCGTCGGCCAGTACTTCAAATACAGCAGCGTCTTTATTCTCCCTGGCAAAAGCATACGCCGCATCATGTATTATCCCTTTTCCGCGAACAATAAGATCATCAATACGGGCGAACGCCTTTTCTTTTGCAGCATACAGCTCCTGTTCATCCTCGAACTGATGCAGGATCTCAAATGCCAGTCTTAATGAATAAGATTGATTGGATTGACTATATATCTGATTAGGGCCATTAGAATACACCACTACATACTGGCCTACGTTTGCCATCTCGGTATCTAAGCCGCCCGTCATAGCTATTGTAACTGCGCCAGCCCTATTGGCAGCCTCAACTGCTAATACGGTCTCCTTGGTAGCTTTCAAAGAGCAACAGATACAAACGGATCTCGGTCCTAGCCGTTCTGGCAACTCGTGGATAAACTCAGAGCTGTTATATGTACTGGTCCCAAAGCTCTTCGCCCTGTTTTTCAGGAGATAGTATCCCGGGAAAATAGCACCTTTGGAGCCACCGCATCCCACAAAAAACACCTGTTGCAAACCGCCATTGGCATTTATTCTGCACTTTACTTCCGATACAATTTTCTTAACATCCATAGTATCCCTCCTTCCTTTATTAGCTTTCGTGATTTGTGTATCCATATAGTTCAGCCGCCTTTTCCTCTGTTACTCTACCCTCGAAAATATCCCTACGTATGGCTTCTGGCTGACGACATAATGGATTCCCATAGCCGCCTGCGCCAGGTGTGTGCACAGTTATAATATCCCCTCTGTTTATGCGCACATCTGTGCATTTTGACGGCAATCGAACCGGCTCTGCACCTGGTCTGGTTAACCAATAACCTCCTCCCGCTCCTGACAAGCCCCCGTCAAGTCCCCACGGCTGATATACCTGTCTGTCACCCAATCCGGTATATAGTATGTCGTCTTTTAGTGCCATAAACTCTCGTTCTATTCCCAACCCACCTCTGTACATTCCCGCACCACCAGTATCAGGTAGCAGTCTATACTTGCGAACCATCAGAAACGGAAACTCTGTTTCCAGCGCCTCTATGGGTAGATTTGAGGTGTTGGTCATATGCACTTGCACACCACTTAAGCCATCCATATCCCGTTGAGCTCCGGATCCACCTGCAATCGTCTCCAGATACACGTAGAATCTACCATCTTCCCCTACAGTGCTGAAAATGGCACTAGTACATGAGCTGTTGCATCCCGCCATTGCCCGCTCTCCCACTGCAGGAGCGAGAGCCCCAAATATTACATCTGCCACGCGCATACAGGTATCAATGCGCTCACCTACAGATGCCGGATTTCTGGCATCTACTATCATTCCCGGCTGTGTTTGCACAGTAAACGCTCTGTATATCCCTGCATTAGATGGTATGCTTGGGTCAATAAGCGCTTTCAACGAATAAAACGCTGTCGCCAATAATCCATTTTTGGTTACATTTACCGGCCCTGCAACCTCGTTATCAGTCCCGGCAAAGTTCAGCGATAATTCATCTCCTTTTACCGTCACCTCTACAGTAATCTTTATGGGGTTTGGGCTAGCAATACCTGCATCATCAATATAATCTGTAAAATTGTATACCCCATCTTTTAGCCGTGCAATGCCTGCACGAAGACGCCTTTCTGCATATTCCTGCAATTCTGCCATGCTTGCGGTAAGCTTATTGCCATATTTACCATAAGCTTCCTCCATACGCTTTATCCCTACACGGTTTGCTGCAATCTGCGCTTGTAAATCCCCATAACGTTCTTCAGGCAAGCGGCTATTACTTTGTATGAAATCCACTATATCTTTATTTAACACACCCTCTCGGCATAAGTACACCAGAGGTATTTTTAGCCCCTCTTGGAAAATACTAGTCGCATCGCCTGAAGTGGAACCTGGAACCTTCCCCCCCACATCACTATGATGAGCCAGATTCGCTACCCAACCTATCAGTCTTTCTCTAGAAAATACGGGGGCGGCTATCGTTATATCCGGAAGATGAGTTCCTCCACCATTATATGGGTCATTTCCGATAAACATGTCTCCTTTTCGTATTGTAATCGGGGGAAACTTCTTATATATTTCTTTTATGATACCCAAAAGTGACCCCAAGTGCATTGGCACATGTTCCGCCTGGGCTACCATATTACCTTGTTCGTCAAATATAGCCGTAGATATATCTCTGCGCTCTTTTATGTTGGTAGAATAGGCGCTTTTTATCAGCGTAACCCCCATCTCCTCAGCAATGGAAAGAAGGAGATTGCCAGTAATTTCCACAGTTACTGCATCTATCGCACGATTCATAGCTATTTATCCCCCTCATATGCCAACCGAATATTGTTATATTCATCAATCCTCGCAATCCATCTTGGAGGAATCACAGTAGTTGAATCCATCTCCTCAATTATCGCTGGCCCTGAAAGCTCAATGCCTGGAACCATCTCGTCCCTGTTATACACTGGCGTATTCATTCTTTCAGCAGCGCCTTCATATAGTACCATCCTCATCTCCTTGGGGTCCGGCAGTTTTTGTATATCTTTTACAAATTTCTCTTTACGCAGCACAGGTTTTTGTATCTCCCCTATTGCATGGAGTCGATAGTTCACCATTTGTATGTTTAGCCCTTCATTCCTATACCCATAAGTGCGCTCATGCTCCTCATGGAACCTACGCTTCATTTCCTTAATACTTTCCCATGTTATAGGTAATGTCACAGGAATGGGCAGTTCATAATTCTGTCGCTCATATCGGCATTCTATTTCGGCCTCAAATAGCCGCTCACCTTGTAAAACGCCCTCCTTATCCAACAACTCACAACCTTCTACCATCATGGCTTCATACAGTTCCGCTACTATAGTTGTTGCCTCAGTATGTGCTATCAATATACGCGATCGTACAATATCAAACTTCACATCTGCCATCAATAAGCCCATAGAACATAGTGTTCCTGGTGATGGCGGTACTATCACATTATTTATGCCCATCCCCTGCGCAACCTCACACGCATGCAGCGGACCAGCACCACCAAAAGCCATAAGTGAGAAATTCCTGGCATCGTATCCACGCTCAACTGAAATTATCCTTATCGCCTGAGCCATATTGGAGTTCACCACCGAAACAATGCCCGCCGCAGCCCGTTCTACATCCAGTGTTGTTTTGCTACATATTTCCTGTTCAATGGCTTTCCATGCCTCGCTTGCATTTATCTCCATGCGCCCGCCCAGTATGCGCATGCTGTTGAGCTTGCCAAGAACCACATTAGCATCTGTCACGGTTGGGATTTTACCGCCCCTCATATAACAAGCCGGCCCAGGTATCGCGCCTGCACTTTCCGGTCCTACCTTTAAGGCTCCTCCATTATCTATTCGTGCTATGGAACCACCCCCAGCTCCTAGTGTTACAATATCTATCATTGGCATTCTCGCAGGAAAACCTTCTACAATCCGCTCATTTGACACCTGTATCTTACCGTTTTCTATCAGACTCACATCTATACTGGTACCACCCATATCAAATGTGATTATATCGTTTATCCCGCAAAGCATGCCTATATGTTTTGCACCTATCACTCCTGCGCTAGGCCCTGAAACAGCCGTCTTTATTGGACATTCTACCGTCTCCGAAATAGAGATGACCGCTCCGTTAGACTGCGTCACATATGGTTGTATCTGAATCCCTGTTCTCTTTACAGATTCCGCAAAGTTATAAACATAATCTTTCATAACAGGACCCAGGTAGGCATTCAACACAGTTGTGCTAATTCTTGAGTATTCTCTGAATTCAGGGCATATTTTGTGAGATATCGAGACAAACATTTCAGGGCATTCTTCAGCTAATATCTCCCGAATCCTGTTCTCATGCATTGGATTGATATAGGAAAAAAGAGTGCATACTGCTACTGCCTCCACCCCGGCTCCGCGAAGTATACGCACGGTTTTTCTTACAGTTTCTTCATCCAGCGGAACATATACTTGTCCATCATATGCCAGCCTTTCCTTGACTTCCTTATTCATGCCGGACATTATAAGACTTTGCGGCTTTTGTTTTCTTAAATCATACATTGATGGACGTTTTTGCCAGCCAATATCCATCAAATCGCCGAATCCCTCCGATGTAATAAGACCCGTCCTCGCACCCTTTCGTTCTATGAGTGCATTGGTCGCCACCGTAGTACCGTGGGCCAAATAGCTCACCTCCTCCGGCATAATCTTCAGTTCTTCCATCAAGTGCATTATTCCATGCATGATTGCCTTTGATGGGTCGTCAGGAGTGGAACTGTCCTTAAAATGTATTAATTCCGTTCCTTCTGCATTGAACAGGGAAAAATCTGTAAATGTACCGCCTACGTCCACGCCAATTCTGTATGCCATATCATTCTCCTTTATGGTCTTATGGTCAAATGTATATCCGTCCCTCTATTGGTACCCCATAACCAAACGCACCATTGACAAGACAAATCTTTGCTGAGAAGTCAGCAGCATTTTTCGCAGCATCCTTTGGAGAATTTCCGCTTAGTATGCTGCAAATAAAGGCAGCAATAAATGAATCACCTGCCCCCATAGTATCTACTGCCTCTACCAGCTTTGGGGGTTCTAGAAAACTTTTACCTCCCATTCTGACGTATGTACTCTCAGTACCTCTCGTGGCTACTATGTTTTCGCAGCCAGCTTCCTGGAGCATGTCGACGTAATGATGCAAATCGGAAAGGTCCATGCCGCTGCAGGATAATAGCGCCATATCAACAAATGGTGCCACATTATGGATTCGATCTTCATCGGTATAACTCGTTGAAAAATCATAAGACACCGGAACGTTCAAATCCTTTAATTTATATAGCTGTGCATCAAAATAACTATTATTACTTGTATGTATCCAGTCAAACCCACTCAAATATTCCAAATCTGCCGGGTTTAATTCTATAGGATGTTTCCTGAGTACACCGCCCTTATTGCTTCCTATAAAGCTCCGCTCTCCTGCAATTACATCCACCAGGGCAAACCCATTCTCTCCATCAATTTGCCTACAACGAGTAATATCTATACCCAACTCTTTCATAACTGTAATGTTATGAGCAGCAACCCGGTCACTGCCAAACACACCAATATATGCGGCCTTCATCCCCAGCTTGTTGCAATAAACAGCAAAATTCATTGCCTGTCCACCAGGGAACATCCGTCCCTGGTTAATGTACTTATCGCATACGTTATCCCCTATCCCTATGACTCTGCACATTATCTAACACCCGCTAGCATTCTATAGTCAAGCTTTCCAAATCCCTCGGATAGTAAGTAAGTAATTCCACACCATCCTTTGTAACATGTATGGTATCTGAGTGTCTGAACCCTCCGTATCCTGGCACATATATGCCGGGCTCTATACTGAATACCATTCCAGCCCTTATTTCCTCAGCAACCGCCTCATCTAGGAATGGTGGCTCATGCCTGTCCATGCCTAGTGCATGACCCACATGGTGTCTCCAATAATCTGATATGCCGAGCTTTTTATAGTAATTACGCACATCGCTGTCAACATCCCCACAAGTTCGCCCAGGCTTTACGCTGCTTACCGCAAATTCTTGCAACTCCACTGCCATATCGAAATACTTTTTTTGTTTTTCATCCGGCTCTCCTAAGAATAGCGTACGCTCCATCTCGCTTATATAGCCTAATATAGGATACGTAGTTCCGCTAGCGCCAAGGGTATCGCCTTTTTTAAAGACCTTGTTTTTTATCAATGAATGGGGCAGGCTGCTATCCACCCCAATTTGCCCCCTAAAATTACCGTGCGCACCCACCCAAAACACGCCACCGGGAATATAATCCTGGCCCAATGTGGCAAGCATTGCCTCCGTTGCTTCCTGGCAAGCCCGGTTTACGACGTCCAACTCACGCAAGCCAGGCCTTGTATATCGCTGCAATAATGTCATGGCTAAATTGCCCCATTTGGCACTTTCCTTAATCATAGATATTTCAAATGGTGTCTTGATTTTCCGTAATTCCATTATGAATTTCGGCATTAATACCAACTCATATTCCGGCAGTAATTCATCAATGGTTGGTCCCTCATAGCCTTGAAAACCCGGGCTTCCTGGACTATCTGAGCCAATACGAATTCTTCCACGAGAGGAAAGAATATCGCTCAAAAGCAGCATTGGATGACGTTTCCCTGGATAATCTGGATACCAATTCACCTCATCTATTCCTTGAGCCAGCTGTTGCACATGCTCTAATTCAAGATATGGTATAAACATACACGTACGTCCATCTTGCCACAAGATCATAGCGGTGGGGCGCTCAGTTACAAAAAACTCCCAGCCCGTAAGGTAGTATACTGAGGACGGAGAAAAAAACACCATACAGTCCAGTCCATCCTCCTGCATTTTTTCGATACACTTTTTTCGACGACTATTCAATTCGTCTATTGGTATTTTTGAAATATTTGTAGCTTTTATACTTTCATTTGGTATCATATTAGCCTCTCCTATTCTTTTATTCGGCAAGCAGCAGCATATCCTTGTCCTTCCAACCGATGGTTACCCTATTGCCTTTCGTAATCCATTCCTCCTTTGCCCCAGCTACAGGGATCTCAGCCAGAACTTCATGACCAGATGCCGTTTCCAACAACACCTCATACAATTTACCGAGAAATGTAGCTATCTTAACTGTGGCGCTAATACAATTTCTTTGATCATCTCCCACACCAGCATCAAACAGTATATTAACGGGTCTTATCCCAATCACCGCAGGTACTTCATTGCATCCTGCCGGCAGAAGTATAGAATCCCCTTCATTTGTAATGAATCTACCTTCACACACATGTCCTGCAAAGAAATTCCTAACCGCTGTAAAATCTGCAACAAATCGAGTTTTCGGGTTGTCAAACACCTCGCGAGGCGATCCGCTCTGTACAATTTCCCCATGGTTCATAACCATGATTCTATCTGACATCGTAAGAGCTTCCTCTTGATCGTGGGTAACAAATATGGTCGTTAATCCATACTTTTCGTGTAACATCCTGATTTCCACCCTCATCTCATGTCGCAACTTAGCATCCAAGTTGGATAGAGGCTCATCCAGCAACAACACTCGAGGCCGCACTACCAGCGCTCTGGCTAATGCAACGCGTTGTTGCTGCCCACCTGATAGCTGCCTAGGATATCTGTCGGCAAATTCTTCCAACCTGGTGGTCATTAAAATCTCTTTTATTCGTAATGCCGCCTCTGTAGAAGGAGTTTTTTGTATTTTCAAACCGAATCCCACATTTTCTTTAACGGACATATGTGGAAACAACGCATAACTCTGAAATACCATGCCGGTATTCCTCTTGTTTGGCGGCATATAAGTACAATCCGTATCACCGATCATTACTCTTCCAGTGTCGGCAGTTAAGAATCCCGCAATAATGCGCAGAGCTGTAGTTTTACCGCAGCCACTAGAACCCAACAGGGAAACTAATTCTCCATCTTTCACGCATAGATTTAATTTGTTTAGAACTAAATTGTTCCCATAGGCTTTGCTTACATTGTTCAGTATAACTTCATTAGACATACTATTCTCTCCTGTGTTTGATTACGACAAAAGCTATATCAAAATACCTTGGACAAGCCTATTAACTTATTGGCGATGACCAGCAGCATGAAAATCAACATAATCTGTACTGTTGTCAATGCTGCGATGGAAGGATCCATTTCCCATAAGACATAGTTTAACGTCTCTATAGGCAACGTAGTTTGACCAGGCTTAATAAGCATGAGGCTCATCTCCAAATTAGTCAGAGAGACAATAAATGAGAATATAGATGCCGTAACCAAAGATGACCTTATCTGTGGGAATATTATCTTTACATAAGTATATACCCTGTTCGCCCCCAAGCTTAACGCCGCCTCCTCAAGCGCAGGATTCACGCCTGCCAAGCCCGCAGAAATCAGCCTCACAGCCCAAGGTATAGTAATTACAGTATGTCCAAGTATCAGCACCCACGTATTTGGAACCAGCTTCATGCCTATACTATTCCCCATTACGGTAAGAAATGCATAAATTGCAATTCCGCTCACAATAGTTGGAACCGTCAGCGGTGCCAAAAACATAGTTTCCATAAGGTTCTTTCCGCGAAAGAATTTTTGTTTTAATCCTATGCACGCAAGACATCCCAACACTATTGCCAGCACACTGGAAATCAGGGCCACTTCCAAACTCAGCAATGCAGCATCTGCGAATGTACTTTTTTCTGCTAGCACGGTATACCATTCAATCGTATATCCTTTAGGCGGAAAGGTAATGATCTTCTGATCAAAGAACGACATCCAGACCACTAATACCACCGGCAGCATTATGAAGGCCATTACCACCGCGGTAGGTATAGTCCCTAATATTTTTTTCAATCTGCGTAGTATCATGTCTCCCCCTACAGATGCATGACTTTTACATATCTTGTCTCAAGTATATGTGCATAAACGTACGTAACCGCCAATGTAAAAACCAGAAGAATCAATGACAATGCCGCTGCTGCAGGCCAATTTAACAGTTCATTCATCTCAGCATATATCGCTGTTGCCATAGTCTGTATCTTTGCCCCGCCTATCATCTTTGCCGTGCTATATGTATTCATGGATTGTACAAATACCAGCGATGTTCCGGCTATTATCCCCGGCACCGTCAACGGAAGCTTTATTCTCAGAAATGCCTGGGCTTTAGATGCCCCCATATTCAGAGCCGCTTGTTCCAAATCCGGATTTATGGACTCAATCGCCGTTACCAGCGTCAGGATCATAAGTGGGAGTTCCATTGATATTACCGCTGCTATTACTGCACCTTCGGTATACATCAGCTTGAGGGCTTCCTCTATTATCCCCATCTGTATCAATAGTTTATTGACTAAACCTGATTTGCTTAAAAGCCCCATCCAACCCATAGAGCGTATAACGCTTCCCAGCATCATTGGAAACACCAATGCAATGACAAATGCTGATTTTTTCCCGCCTTTTGTACGGGCCATGGTTTCAGCTACCGGATACGCACAAAATAGGGTAATAAAAGTGGCAAGTAATGCCATCTTGATGGTTCTCCACATTATTGAATAATAATAGTTATCAGATAAAATAGTCTTGAAGGAGTCCAACGTAAAGGCAGTCTCCATAAACTTTCCAGGTATGTACTGATTGAGACTATACCTGAAAAACATTGCCAACGGAATTATAAACACCATGGTTGTTATTGTAGCAGCAGGCACCAACAATGGCGCAACCCGTAAGCCGTCCTCATACGTACGTATTCTTTTATCTCGTTTTTCCATATATGTTGCCCCGTTACAAAATATCCTGCTGGAATGTATGGCACAGCATATATACCAGCATTGACATTATTGAATTCACGCCAGTACAGCAGCTATCTGTTTACTGATCCAAAAACTCTTTGTTCCACCTCTCCAGCCACACACCATCGTTATCAAAAACATAGGATGACGGAACCATTTTGATGCGCTCTTGCTCCTGTGCCGTGAAACCTATATTCTCTTGCACTTCAGGAGTAAGCGTACAGTTGTTAACAGTTGGAGAATATTTCATTTCATTGGCAAACCCCTCCTGTACCCGTGGGTCCAGCAGCGCCTGCACAAATGCACAAGCAGCATCAGGATTAGGGGCATTTTCCAAAATGCTCACGCCCGTGATATAAGCATAAGAGCCTTCTTTGGGAAGTACATAGGCCAAAGGTTCGTCAGATGCTTCAGCCCACTGTGCTGCTCTAGCTTTCCACCCAATGGTCATAGCAATCTCTCCAGTAGCCAAACCATTCCCGATTTGCTCGTTGGTTGTTAGAATCTGTACGTCCATATCATTTTTCAGCGCCATAATGCGATCCCATCCATGCATCCAATCTGCAGAATCGCCATATACATATTCCTCGCCATCAATAATTGATGATGCAAACATAGCAAAGTGGCGGAATGTGGATAGCATGGCAACATCACCCTTATATTCTGGCGTCCATAAATCCGCCCATGAATCAGGCGCTTCGCTTACCATGTTTTCATTGTAAATCAGGACACCGGCACTGTACATTTGGGAAATGTAATAGTCATCACGATATTCTGGGTACATATTGGCCAAATTGGGAATCATTGTGTCATCCACTTTCTTGGCAATTCCATTGTTAGTCAACTTAGCTAGATCCATCTGTCCTATAGCCATTACATCATAGGTACCAACACCATCTTTTTCCACGATAGCCTTGGCAATGTAGTCTGTGTCATTTCCTGTAGAATATACAACTTTTACATTTGGTGCAATTTCCGCCAGTACCGGCTCCAAATACTTCTGAAGCAGTTCCATATAGCTTCCTGCCCAGCAAGCAACCACAACCTCTCCGCTACAATTTGAAAAATCAACTCCAGCATCCGTAGATTGCACTTCCTCAGGTGTCCCTTCAGCCTGCGCTGGAGGCTCTGCTACAGATGTCTCAGCAGGTTCCGGCGGTGCGCTTGGAGCACTACAGGCACAAGTTAGAACCATCATCATTAGTACCAAAGTTAAACTAAGAACTCTTCTCATAGTTTCCTCCTTCTTGATATGTTTTGTTTTATGTGATTATGTAACATTATATTATGCTTAGGAGTATACCGCAATATGAATATCCTGTCAAGTTGGTTTTATGCATTACAACATGAGTTTGTGTATTATCATATATTAGGACCTTTCTTTTAGAATTTCCAGTAAACCAAGGCCGATTTTGAGGTCATCATCCGTTCATCATGAATGATGAACCTCGCCCCCGTGAACACACGACACACACAGGCGGTGTACAGGGACCCCAGACGTTTCAATGGTTTTTGGCTCAGACATTTTCTGAACCTCATCGACACATGCCTTCATACCCGGAGTGTCATGTGTTCGAATCACATCGCCGCTACCATCGAAAAAGTCCAGTAGATCTGGACTTTTTCCGTTTTTGGAATTATGGAATCGGGCGGTTTTTAAGCTGAATTTGGCCACAGTTCATCATGGAGTTCATCATGAGATGATGAGCAGGGGTTGAAAAGCCATTCATGAGCCAGCCCAGAGCAAAAAAGAGAGCAGGAGTTCATCATTCCGAAAAACCTGAAATGATGAATTCCTGCTCCGAAAATGCGGAGTAGACACACCATCAAGTGCTGAGGGTGTGGGGGAGATTGCTCCCCCTCACGCCCCCAGATGCTCATTAGGGAAAATATAAACCCAAAAACAAATTGTTTTAGACCTGTTCGCCTTTTTTGCAAATGGCAGCCAAACCGCCAAGGAATATAAAAATACCATTTAGGATCAGTAGTTGCGATATAGTAACATAAATATATTTGTAATAGAATGTTTCAAGATAGACACCCAACATTGCTGGTCCGCCATATTTGTTCGTCATCGGATCAGATGCCGCCTCGTAAATCTTTGGAAGTTCCATGAATGCAGCCAAAAACCATGAGCCGAGGAGTAGTATCAAAAAGATAGAGACCCGTTTTGTACGATTTAGTGTGCAATCTTCTTTCTTGATGTATAACTCATAGAGCCGGATCAATATCCAACCGAAGAAAGTGCATGTTGCTGGAATAATCACCGTAATATATCCCTGCACATAGGTTTGACGCCCTGGCATTGTGGCATTGCTGATTAGTAGATTTGAATGGCAGAGAGAGCGAGCAAGTCCAAAGAAAAAGATTATCGCTGCAAGGATACACCACGCCCTTACTTTCTTCCGGCGTTCACTTGCATCATAAAGCAGTTCTTCAGCACTTATTCCAGGCGCCATAGCAATTTTGCCGATGGTCTCGTAATCTGGTTTTGACTTACCTGTTTCGTAATTCGAAATACATTGTCGAGTAGTAAATACTTTCGCAGCTAACTGTTCTTGTGTCATGCCCTGTGCGAGACGCTGTGCACGGATATTTTTAGAAATTAGTTCAGTCATAGACAGAGCTCCTTTCTAAATCTTAATTATGATCACAAATTGCAATTGCAAGTTGGACACCCGCATGAATAAAAAATGTTCGGCGTAAGCCGGACTTGACTGCCATACAGCAAGCACGGCTGGCGCTGCCAAGGATGCCGTAGGCAAGGCGTAGCCGGGCCTTGACAGGGTCAGGAGGGTTTGCTATCCACCGCATACACCCGGTCAAGGAATAAATCAAACAGTTCCTCCGGTGTTGCGTACCCCAACTTCTTTCTGGGGCGTGCGTTCAGCTCATCCGCGGCCGATAGAATATACTCAGCAGAGTAGTTCTGCATGGAAGCGCCCTTGGGAACGAAGGCCCGAAACAATCCGTTGTGGCGTTCATTTTGAGGCCGTTCCCATGAGGTGTAGGGATGGGCGAAGAACACCTCAGTGCCCCAGCTTTCGCACTGCGCAAAGTCTGCGAACTCAGCTCCATTGTCAACGGTAATGGTCTTGAATACCTGTGCAAAGCGGTTGCCATATTCCTCTTTGAGCATCTGCATGGCAGCCATAACAGCTTCGCTCGTCTTTCCCGGAATCAAGAAAGCCATGTAGTTTTCCGTCTTCTTTTCCAGAAGGGAAAACACAACAGCGTCCTTACCTGCACGCTTACCAACCACGGTATCGCCTTCCCAATGGCCTTCTTCCGTGCGCTGAGAAGCAATTTCAGGCCTCAAATCAATGCTTTTGCCGAAGTTTTTCTTGTTTCCTCGGGGTTTGGCAGACTGAGTGTGCTTCCGCTTTACAGCTTCCGGCAGTTCCATGATCCCAATGGGAAGATTGGCTGCCCACGCTTCATTATAGAGCGTGTGGGTACAGACCATCTCGTGGCCCGGAAACAGGCTGTGGCGTTTTGCGTAGCCGGTGCAGGCATCCAGAGACCACTTGTGCTCTCTGACCTGAGCAGCAACCCAGGATACGAATGCTCCGCAGGAAAGCAGTTTGTGCGGTTTCCGGGAACGGAGACGATTGGAACGGTATATAGCTTCACCGTGCTTAGCACTGTAGCCCGGAGCACGACCCTTGCTCGACTTACGGGGCGGTGTGCCACGCCGCAGTTCGTTCCCGATCGTGGTAGGAAAACAGCCCAACTCTCTGGCAATGGCTCTGTTGGACAGTCCTTGCCGCTTCAGGGCTTGAATAGCGCCTCTTTCTTCTCGCTGAAGATGTTGCCCGCTCTTGCGTTCCGGCAGATCTGTGATATAATGACGGCAGTCCATAGTGATTGCCCTCCCTCGATAAATGTTGTGTGGTAACTACATTTTATCATGCGGGTATATCACTATGGATTTTTCTTTTAGGTGTCCAACTTCATTTTACAATTAACCTTTCAATTTCATAATCAAGTTACACCGGATGAAAACCGGAGGGAATTTCTCCCCTCACGCACCCAGATGCTTATTCAGCGCATCCACCGCTGCCTATTCCTTCCCCTCCGACAGATGGGTATAGATTTTCAGCGTGACCTGGATGTCGCTGTGGCCCAGGAATTTCTGCGCCGATTTGACGTCCACCCCGGCATCGTAGAGCGTACTGGCCATCGTGTGTCTCAACTGGTGTGCGCTGAATTCCTTGAGGGCTTGCACCTTCGGCCTGCTCCGACTGGCGTCCCGTCCCCCGGCTTTGAGATTGAGGTAATGAAGGTAGCTGTTCCAAGCTACGTTGTAGGCAGCATGCGTCATGATCTCTCCCTTCACCGAGGGGCAGACATATTCCGATTCCGCCCCATCCTTTGCCTTTTGAAGCGATGGGATTATCTTTTTCGGGATTGGAACTGTTCGTATACGCTAAAGCAGATTGACAATGCCGATAAGTTCATCCGGGCGATAGAGGAATATATGAGCCGCATTTGACCGGCAGCAGTTCATCATCCGTTCATCATGAGCATAGAATACAGCCCGCTTTGAAACTCGGACACACACAGGCAGCGTACAGGAAACCCAGACGTTTCAAGGGGTTTGGGCTTCGGAAGATGCCTAAGCTCCCCACATGCATTCATACCTGGAGTGTCATGTGTTCGAGTCACATCGTCGCTACCAGAATGGTGCACCCCAAAGATATGCACCCGAAAAGCCCAGACGTTGTCTGGGCTTTTCGTTTCCAGAGCGCGTTCGCGGCGCGAATGGCTTGCCGTAGATATTTGAAACTAAAAATACTCAAAATGATAAGGTACAATAAATTGTGCAAATTGAAAATAGGATAAAAAGAGACATGGTTTGCAGAACTCTGGTAGAATGAAGTCGCGACACACCATTCTGAAAGAAGTCTGTAAACCATGTCCGAAAAAATTGTACAACTAAACGAAGAAGTTATCAAGGGGCAGATCAAAGAACTGGTCCGTGGCAGCGTCGAAGAAACACTGAATGAGCTGCTGGAGCAGGAAGCAGAGAAGCTGACCCAGGCTGCCCGCTACGAACGCAATGAGGCCCGCCAGGGCTACCGCAGCGGCCACTACGACCGGAACCTTACCACCGCCTCCGGAAACGTCACGCTCCATGTGCCCCGCCTCAAGGGTGTTTCTTTTGAAACGGCCATCATTGAGCGGTATCGCCGCCGTGAGAGCAGCGTGGAGGAAGTCCTCATCGAGATGTACCTGGCTGGAGTTTCAGTGCGCCGGGTGGAGGATATTACCGAGGCCCTGTGGGGCAGCAAGGTATCTCCGGCTACCATCAGTGAACTGAACAAGAAAGCCTATGTCCACATTGAGGATTGGCGGAACCGCCCTTTGCAGGGCGGCAAATATCCATACGTCTATGTGGACGGTATCTACCTGCAGCGCAACTGGGGCGGAGAGTACGAAAATGTTGCGATTTTGGTGGCAATCGCGGTGAATGAGGACGGATACCGTGAGGTTCTGGGCGCTGCCGAGGGCATGAAAGAAGACAAGGCCAGCTGGGTGAATTTCTTCCAGTGGCTCAAAAGCAGAGGATTGGACGGCGTAAAACTCATCATTGGAGACAAGTGTTTGGGAATGCTGGAAGCCGTGGGAGAAGTATTTCCTGACGCCAAATACTAGCGCTGTACGGTCCATTTTTACCGGAATGTGTTTTCCGTTGTTCCTCGCTCCAAAGTAAAATTAGTGGCTAAGATGCTCAAGGCGATCCACGCCCAGGAAAGCAAGAAGGCTGTCCGTGAAAAGGCCAAAGCTGTGGTGGCCCAGCTGAGGGAGATGAAGCTGAAGGAGGCTGCCAAAAAGGTGGAGGACAGTTTTGAGGAAACTCTGACTTATTGTGATTTTCCCTATGAGCACTGGACCAGGATCCGTACCAACAATGTGATTGAAAGGCTGAACCGGGAGATCCGCCGCCGTACCCGCGTGGTGGGGACCTTCCCGGACGGCAACTCTGCCCTCATGCTGGTCTGTGCCAGACTGCGCCATGTGGTCGGCACCCAGTGGGGCAACAAGAAATACATGAATATGAAGCACTTAGAGACGTCTCTGGAAGACTTCTCTATTGCCGGCTCACCTCATTCAGCCAGAGCCTGCAAACCAATTTGCACATAAATGTTGACAGTACCCTCGAAATCGCATTAAGAACACCTTTTGCCGCTCAAGTTGGTCTATTATAGCCTTCCGGAGCGGCTTTTTGCGTTCTTTTCCCTGATAATCTCGCCGTTTTCACTTTGTTTTCAATTGAATAGGAAGCTGGGATAGAGACATTTTTTCAGAAAAAAAGGGGCGGCGCACCGCCGCCCACTGTTTTAATGCAGCTTACTTTATCTCCAGCCTGCCAGAGACTATTCGTCTGCCGGACTTGCGGTCGAAGAGCATTATATCGCTGCCGGTAAAGCTGAACTTGCTCTTTGTACCTATGGCAAAAAGCGAGCTGCCGAAGGCTACGCTGGTAAGCAGGAATTCGCCTACCCTGATCTTCAGGGTGCACTCCATGCCGGTGGGCATTACTCCGTATATCTCGCCGTCTATGCCGCTCTCGCCGGACATGGCGATGAACTCGGGCCTTACACCCAGCACGAAATCGCCATCCGTTATCTCGGGCTCCTCCGTAAGGGCGTCGTCATTCTCCTCTACCTTTGCAATATGGGGACGGAACGTCTCGTCCTTATTGCTCTTTTCCACGTAGCCCTTGGCCTTTGCCCGCTCGGCATTGGCGGCGGCTGCCACCTCCGCATCGGCGTCCCGCTTGGCATACCAGGCTGCAAGGTCCAGCTTTTCGTTGGGGATGAACCTGGCTTCCGCCCAGCCCAGCATTGTAAGCCGTATATTTTCGCCCTCCTGATCGCCGTGGGCGTTTATAAAGTTTATGGAGGGATTGCCGACGAAGTCGGCCACAAAGAGATTGTCCGGGCTGTTGTATACCTTGAGCGGCGGATCGTACTGCTGCAATACTCCGTTGTTTATGAGGCATATCCTGGTGGCGAGGGTCATTGCCTCCATCTGGTCATGGGTGACGTATACGAAGGTACTGCCCGTCTCAAGGTGCAGGCGCTGCAATTCATAGCGCATCTCCAAACGCAGCTTTGCATCCAGGTTGGAAAGGGGTTCGTCCATAAACAGCACGGAGGGCTCGGGCGCAAGGGTTCTTGCTATTGCCACGCGCTGCTGCTGCCCCCCGGAAAGCTCCGCCGGGTATCTGTCCATAAACATGCTTATCTTGACTATTCTGGATACCCTGCGCACGGACAGGTCTATCTCTTCCCTGGTGAGCTTGCGTTCCTCCATGACGGTCTTGCCGTCCCTGGTGAACTCGCAGGCGGCATTGAGCTCCATGCCCTTGGCCTTTGCAGCGGCCTTCCTGCCATCTACAACGGCAGCTAGCTTGGCCGTTATATCGGCAGCGAGCTTCGCAGAATCCTTTGACGACTGAAGGTCATACTTATACAGCTCCTTGGCGGTAAACATGGAGATGGTGTACGCATCTATGAGCTTTATGTAGGCCTTTTTTTGGTCGAGGGCGCCCTTCTTGTTGCGGCAGTCCTCTATCTGCCTTATTACGTCGGCAGGGTTACTGAGTATATCGATGAGCTTTGCTGCGTTGCGGGCCTCAAAGTCCACCTTTGCCATCTCGCCCTTTATGTTGCTCAGGCCGAAGGCTATGTTGTCGTATACAGTCATATTGGGCCAGAGGGCATAGTTCTGGAACAGGAAGCCCACCTTGCGCTTGTTTGGCGGTATGTTTATGCCGAGATCGCTGTCGAACACCACCGTGTCGCCTATCTCTATGCGGCCGCTGGTGGGAGTTTCCAAGCCGGCTATCATACGCAATGTAGTGGTCTTGCCGCAGCCGGAAGGGCCGAGCAGCGTGACGAAGGAGGCATCGTCAATGGAAAGGTTCAGGTTTTCCACTGCGTAAAAGCCGCCCCATCTCTTTGTAACGTTTTTCAGTTCAATTTTAGGCATTGCCTTAACCTCCTATACCTTTATCAAGGCTTGCACCGGTTGCTTTGTTTACCAGCGCATTGCAGATGAGTATGGTCACTATAAGTATGAGATTTATGCCGCTTGAGAAGGCGTAAAGACCCATCTCGTCAAAGTAGTCCAGCGTGGTGGAAAGTATGAAGCCCTGCACGCAAAGAAGTATGAACAGCGACAACTCACGGAGGCAGGTCATAAAGGGCAGTAAATAGCCGCTTATGATGGACGTCTTCTGAATGGGTATGATTATACGGGTCATTCGCTTTGTCCAGGGTATATCCTGAATTATTGCGGCCTCCTCTATCTCGCCGCTTAGTTGAAGCATGGAGTTAAGGCTGCTCCTGCTGGCAAAAGGTATGTACTTTACCGTACCCACTATGATGAGCAGGGCGTAGGTGTTGAACAGGTTCACATACTTATTTGAGAACAGTATGAAGAAGGCCACGCCAACCGCTATGGAAGGCATAAGGTATGGCAGAAACGCCATGCTGTTCACGTAGTTCGCCCACCTGCTGCGGCGGTTCTTGGATACCGCATAGCCTATCAGCGTGCCTATTGTGCCGGCAGTCAGCGCGCAGCATACGGATACCATTATGGTTCCCTTGTAGGCATGCCATATCATGTCGTTGTAAAGTATGCCCTGTTGGCCGTACATGCCGTTCTCAGTTATGTTCTCGTTGGTGACCCACCACTTTGTGGTCAGGTTGTCCGGGTCGCCGGTGTACAGGAAGCTGTAGTCGCCGGGATTTGGCAGGAAGGTCTCAAAGGCGAAGGACACTATGGGGAATATGCTTGTAAAAAAGGTTATTATTATAAGTATTATAGCTATGATGTACTTGCCGGATCTGCCCAGGTTGAATTTGGATATCTGGCCAGACTTGCCGGTGACCGTGGTATAGCTCTTTCTGCTTTTTACGCTTATCTGGTTCAGAAGCAGTATCGCCACGCCGAATATCATCATCAGTATGGCTAAAATGCTGGCCTCGCCCGTGTATTTGGAGTTCAGCGACACGTACTTTGTGGAGAGCGTCGCAAGGCCAAGGTAATGCGGCACGGGATAGCTGCCCATTGCGCTGCCGAATACCAGAAGTATGGTGGAGAGTATTGCGGGCTTTATCATGGGAAGCGTCACACGGAACATGGTCTTCCAGCGGGGGGTGTCGAGTATGGTTGCCGCCTCTTCTAAGTTGGCGTCCATGTTGCGGAATATGCCGCCTATGAGTATGTATGCGAAGGGCGCGTAATGCAGGCCCAGCACCACGGCGCTGGGGAAAAGACCCTTGCACCACCATATTGGCATGGTGATATTGAATACAGAAGCAAGCAGGCCGTTTGATGTGCCCGTTATAAGGTTGCTGTTAAAGAGGTTCTGCCATACTACCGCCAGGGTCCACTGGGGCATTATGTATGGGAATATAAATATGGAGCTCAGGTATTTTCTGAATTTCATGTTTGTCCTTGTGATAAGGAAAGCAAACACACCGCCGAATAGTATTGATATAACGCAGGACATAACTGAAAGCAGCACCGTGTTCAGGAGCGGCGTCCAAAGGTTGGCCTTGGCCAGCCTGCTTGTGAACAGGTCTACATAGTTAATGGCGGAATAACCAGAGGACATTCCGGTAAGATGCTCGTCTATGGTTCCGGGGTGGATAACGAAGGTATCCCTTACTATTGCCACTATGGGCGCCACCGTGGTTATGGTGAGCACTATGCCCATTAGCAGCAGCACGACATTCTGCGGCTTGGAAAAATAGGTCTTGAGCTTATTGAGGCGTATCTGCCACGCTCCGGCCTTCTGTTGCGGGTTTTGCTGCATATAGTTACCTCCGATGGCGATAAGGGCGTCTTAGATAAGTAAGACGCCCTTGCCGTTTACTCAGTTTACAGTACTAACCTTCGGTGTATTTGGTCAGCATCTCAATCCAGCTGCCTACGGTGAAGGCGACGGAAGCGCAGTACTCGGGGTCTTCAATGACAAGCTCGCCGTTGTTCTTCCACCAGTCGAAGCCGCGGTCGTTCTTGCAGTCGAATACGTTTACGCCGTCCTCATAGCCGCCCTGGCTGTGATGATAGGTGGCCTCGACCTCCTCTGCGACCTTGGGGTTGGAGGAGTAACCGCCCATGTCCTTGCCCCAGGCACTGAAGCCATCGGCGGTGCAGGTCATGTAAGCGATAAAGGCGCAGGCGGTCCAGGGCAGGGGACTGTTCTCGGTTACAAACAGATAATGGCAGTAGCCGTAGCCGCCGATGCCGGTGTAGTCGTCCTGATAAGCGGCGACGGTGATGTTGTTCTTGGATACGCCGGCGGATTCCTCAACGGAACGGAGCTTGGAGTATACCAGAAGGCCGAACTGATCGGTTGCGGACTTGGACACCAGGGTGTTGCAGATAGGTCCGTCATCGGTCTGAGCATTGTAGCTCTCTACCCACAGTTTGATCCAAGCAAGGGCGTATGCGCCGTCAGCGCCGAGGCCCAAGTCGGCCGCATCGGCAGCCATCTCGTCGATAACGGGCTTGAAGTAAGCCTGCTTTTCGGCATCGAGGGCGTCAAAGGCAGCCTTCAGATACGCGGCATAGGTATCCTCGGTGAGCATATAGAGGAAGTTCTTGCCCACGATTTCGGAATCGATATCCATATAGAGGCCATGCTCGCCTTCGGCTACAAAGTCCCAGCAGTTCTTGTAGGTCTTGCTGCCGGTGTTGTTGAACATGAATACCTTGTTCAGGGTCTGGAGGGGCAGATAGCCCTCGTACTCTTCGGCGGTTGTGCCGTTGGCGGCAGCCCAGTCAAGGGGTATGAAGGTATCCAGGATGCCGGTGCGTACCATCTTGCTCTCGATCTGGTTGCCGTCCTGAATGAGGGTCATGGCATAGGTGCCTACATCCTTGAGGGAGTCGGCGGTGAGCTGATCGAAGATCTTGTTGTTCTTGGGCTGCTGCCAGTCGAACTCCATGGTGTAATTGGGGTCGATGGTCTGCAAGTACTCAATGAACAGAGGCAGTGCAGACTTGCCGCGGCTGGAGTTGCCAACGCCGTAGAAGGTAGCGCCGTTGGATTCTTCTATTGCCTTCTTGGCCAGTTCTTCCAGGGTCATGCCTTCGGCTTCCTTGATGATCTTCTGGGTATCGGTAAGCTCAACCTCAGGCTCGGCGGGAGCCGCCGCTTCTTCGGTGCCTTCGGCTTCGGGAGCTTCCTGGGTTGCAGGTGCCGCAGGGGCAGCGCAGGCAGCAAGGCTAAGCGCCATGCAGAGTACCAGCATGATAGCAATCAATTTTTTCACTGTTCTTTCCTCCTGTTGATTTTGATGTGTTATGAACCGAGCGGTTTCTTGATATGGCTTGTTGAATAAGATACCGCCTTATGTTTTTATTTTACAGGCATTCTATTCGTTTATTACAGGGGATAATCCTGTCATTATTTTCAAAATTCTGATATGTTTTGCTTTAATAGTTATTTTTTGATATACTTTATATTGGATAAGAATAATAACAAAAAATGTAAATTGTCATTGATGGCAGGATATACATTATTATGAAATGCAGCGATGCAGCATTGTTTTCAGACCTCGACGGAACGCTTTTTAACTGCCGCGGCGAAGTTTCTATCAATAACAGGAATGCGATAGAGGACTTTATAGCTCAGGGCGGCATGTTCGGCATTGCCACCGGCCGCGCCTCGCAAAACGCCTTGCAGCACCTCCCGGGCATAAGCATCAACGCACCATCTATAGTATTCAATGGGGCTGCGGTATACGACTATGTAAATAAGCGCTACATCTTGGCAAACTATCTCGACGCCGAATCTCTCCCCCTTATAAAGGAGCTTGCGGAGTGCGGTAAAAGGCTGGATATACAGCTGTACACCGAATACGGCATATTCTACGTAACGCCGGAGAAACGCTCATATAAGCCGTTCGTGGATATGCACCGCCCCTGCACCTTCTGTAAGGTTGATGACATAGCGGACAGGCCATGGCTCAAGACGCTTTTTCTGGGTGCGGAGGAGGATCTCGACTATGCCAGGGAGCTCATAGCAAAACGCGGCCTCGAGGATAAATTCGACATAGTGCCCGGAACAACCGACATACTGTCGGACGCCAAATACATAGAGCTTTTGCCCCACGGCACAAACAAGGGCAGCGGAGTGGAAGCCCTGCGCACACTTTCCTCCCTTTCCGGGCGCAGTATAATATGCGTGGGGGATTATTGGAACGACCTTGAGATGCTGCAAAGGGCGGACGTGGCATGCGTCCCCCTAAACGGCGCGGAAGAAGTAAAGGCCCTGGCCCATTACATAACCCCGGACAATAATCACGACGCAATAGCCTATATAATAGAAAAAATCATACCCGGGCTGTAATCCTTTGCAAAGGAGGGTACCGCAATGAAGCGAAACACAAGGGTTGTATGGATCTTATGCGTGTGCCTTTGGGCGTTGTCCTGCTTAGGCTGCGCCCGGAACGGAAATGCCCTTGCACAGTACGCCCCCGATGAAGCTGACAGGCTTACCGTATATACCTCCCACAAGCAGGAGGTATATGAGCCCATAATCACTGAATTCGAGAACCGCACCGGGATCTGGGTCACTGTTGAGACGGGCGGCACCAACGAGCTTCTTGAGCGCATAGCGAGTGAAACCGGATCCCCCGTATGCGACATAATGTTCGGCGGCGGCGTAGACAGCCTGGAATCGTATAAGGGCTACTTCAGCCCGTATCAAAGCCCCGAAGAGGCGGGCATAGACCCGGCTTTTCTCTCTGAGGATCACATGTGGGCGCCCTTCTCAATCCTTCCCACAGTAATAATCTACAATCAAAAGCTGGTTCCCGCCCATACCGTCACAGGCTGGCGGGACCTCATAGACCCCCGCTGGAAGGGCAAGATAGCCTTTGCCGACCCCTCCGCCTCAGGCTCCAGCTATACCGCCCTCGCCACGCTGTGCCAGATAATACCCAAGGATACCGAGTCGGTGCTGCGGCAGTTTGCAAAAAACCTGGGCGGCAGCCAGTTCGGCGGCTCCGGCGACGTGGTAAAGGCGGTTGCCGACGGCACCTGCTTTTTAGGAATCACCCTCGAAGAAACAGCCATGAAGCGCATAGCTGAAGGGTACGACATAAAGCTTCTGTACCCCGCCGAGGGCACCAGCGCCGTACCCGACGGCAGCGCCCTGATAAAAGGCGCGCCACACGAGGACAACGCCAAGCTGTTTCTCGACTTTGTGCTGAGCCGCGGCGCTCAGGAAAGGCTTGCCCAACAGTTTTACAGGCGGCCCGTTCGCAGCGACATACAGCGGCAGAAGGAGCTTTCGCCCCTTGAAGACATAGCCCTGATAGACTACAGCGTATCCTGGGCAAGCGAAAACCACGACCATATGCTGGAGCGCTGGTCCGCCCTGATGGAACAGGAGGCGGGCAGATGAAGCTTATATTTACCCGCGGAACATTCAGGGAAAAGCTGTTTTCTTCAATGCTTTTCACCACCCTCACCACGCTCATGCTGTGCAGCTCGCTGCTGCTCATAGTATTCAGCTCCCGCATGGAGGACAGCGCACGGCAGGAGGCGGATACGCTTATATCCGTAGTATCCTCTTCCATCAGCGACCTGCGAGATTCCACCGAAAAGATAGGCTCAAAGCTCAACCGCAATTCTCTCGTGATAAACGCCATGTCAGGCGGCGGGGCGTTCCCACAGCAGACATACTACGAGCTGTACAACGCCACAAGCGGTCTTAGGGACTATGTGCAATTTTACCTTTACGACACCAACGGCGCTTTGCAATACTCTACCTCCAGCGCAGGGCACTCACGCACCCTGCCTACAAACTGGGGCATACTCCTTGCGGCGGCAAGTCACCACGGGGAGCTTGTGTTCCGGGGGGCAGACGCATTCAGCTACCCAGACCGGGATGCGGTGCTGTACGCCGCCCGGAGCATCGTGAACAACTCGGGCGATGCGGTTGGCTACTTCGTTGCGAACCTTTCCGAAGACAATCTGCAGGAGCTTTTGGAGGGCAAGTTCGGCAACCGCAACACCCTCTACATTACCGACGCCTTCATGCGCACCATATACTGCTCCCGTCCGGCGGAAACTGATTCCCCCGTGCCCGCGCTGCGTTCCGCAATGCTCAGCAACACCCCCGTATCCTCCGACGAGTACAACTACTACATGCGCCACGAGCCCACAAGCGGCCTGTATATAATACTTCGCCAGCCAAAGGCATTCACCCGGGACACAACGAGACTTCTGAGGACAGTGGCCTCATTTCTCGTCCTCGGCAGCATAGCCCTCTGCGTGTTCGTCTCCTTCAACCTGAGCAGACAGCTTTCAGACCCCATAGGCAAGATAACCTCCGCCATGGCGGAGGTGGAAAAGGGCAGCCTGGATACCCGCGTAAACCTTCACCGCAGCGACGAATTGGGGCAGCTCGCGGACAACTTCGACAACATGGTAGAGCGCCTCAAAACCTACATGGATAAACTCATACAGGGTCAGCGGGACCTGGATGAGGCTCAGATACGCATGATGCAGGCACAGCTGAATCCTCACTTCCTCTGCAACACGCTGGACACGATGAAGTGGATAGGCAAGATGAACGGTGTGCCCGAAATATCCAACATATCCATGGATCTTGCGGACATACTGCGGGCCTGCATATCTACAGATGAATTCGTTCTACTTGGGGACGAGTTGGAGCTTCTGAACCGCTACATACGCATACAACGCATACGCTTCCCCGGACGCTTTACCTATGCCGCAAGGGGCCACGAGAAATACATTGACTGTATAGTCCCAAAGCTCATACTCCAGCCCCTTGTGGAAAACGCCATACTTCACGGCCTTGCCGACCGGGACAACGGCAGCATAGTCCTCTCCGTATCGGAGCAGCCCGGCAGCCTGCTCAGGATAGCCGTATCCGACGACGGCAGCGGCATACCCGACGAGGTGATACGGCGCTTTGCACAGGATGGCCCTGCCCGCGAGGGGCGGCTTGGCCTGTACAACGTAAACCTTATACTCAAGAAATACTACGGGACCGATTTCGGGCTTCACCTCAGGAATAATCCGGAGGGCGGCGCTACAGTCTACGCGCTGCTGCCCATCACAAGGAGGAAAACAGATGCTTAAAGTTCTCGTTGTGGAAGATGAGCCATATGTGCGCCGGGGCATTGTGCTGTCGGTAGACTGGACGGCGCTGGACTGCTTCGTGGTAGGCGAGGCGGCTAACGGCGAGGAGGGCTACGACGCGGCGCTGAAATTCCAGCCCAACATCATCATAACCGACATACGCATGCCTAAGATGGACGGCATCGAGATGCTCAAGCGGCTTAGGGAGGCCGGCTGCAAGTCCGAGGTGATAATACTCACTGCCTACAGCGACTTTGAGTACGCCCAAAACGCGCTGCATTACGGCGCGGCGGACTACCTTCTCAAGCCCTTCCACGATGGCGAACTGGAGCAGGTGATAGTCTCCATACATTCCCGCCTCATGGCCCGGCAGGGCAACGCCGCGGAATCTCTACCCGCCCTTCAGCTCAAGAAAGGCGACAAGAGCAAGTACGTAATGGAGTCCCTCGCCTACATTGCGGGTCACTACAACGACCCGGACATAGGCGTTGGCTCCATAGCCGCAAACGCAGGCATAAGCGAGGGCTACCTTTGCCATATATTCAAAAAAGAGACAAACTACACCCTGATGGAGTATCTATCCCAGTACCGCATGCACGTAGCCATGCAGCTCCTCCGGGACTGCCGGGTAAAAATATACGAGGTGGCCGAACAGGTGGGGTACAGGGATATCGCCTATTTTTCCAGCATGTTCCGCAAGATAGTCGGCGTCACTCCCTCAGAGTATCAGGACAGGTGCAAATAATCCGGCGCAAGATAAGCTTTAACATGAGCATGGCATATATCCAATATAATTGGAGGATCCAGAATCTCTTCGTTATCGTCAGAATGTTCCGTGTGCGCTTCGCCATACAGCCGGCTTTCTTTCGGAGAAAGCCGGCTGTATGGCCTGTTATATCTGAGGTTAAATAGCAATCGCTGCTTTTCTTTTACACAATGCCCGGATTATCTTTTACATACGTCATCGTTACTCCCATACATTTCCTCCAGAACGGCTACGCCCTGGGAGAGTATCTCACGGGTGAGGCTGACGGCCTGCTGCTCGTCCTTGGCCTTTATGGCGGCAAGCAGCCTGCGGTGCAGGCGAGCAGATTCCTGCACGTCCCCCGCCTTAACGCTGTAATGCTGTTTTATGAGCGCCCGTATCACCGGCTCAAACGCGCGGAAAAACATGCTGTATATGCCGTTGCCCGAGGCCTGGGTCAGCCGGTAATGGAACTGGTACACCTGCTCCTCCGGGTCGCCGCCCTGCTCAAGTGCGTCAATGCAACCCTCCATCTCGGCATATGTGCTGTCGTATATATTATCGCAGGCAAGCCTTGCGCATTCCATCTCCACCAGCCGGCGGAAGTCCATCATATCAGAAAATATGGAATGATCCAGCTCTATATCGCTGAGCGGATACGTGCAGCAGGGGTGTATCCAGCCGAATTTCTTGTCCGCCTCCCTGCGCCCGTCCGCCTCGTCGGGGATAAACACCTCGCCTGAAACAAGCCTGGAATGGCACCAGCCGCACTGACCGCTGCGGCAGCGGGAGGGAGCCTTTATGCCCGCCTGCTCCATGGCTGAGAGCAGCGTCTGGTTTGCCCGGCAGCTTTTCAAAGTGGGTCACGCATTCCTCCGCTATTCTGTCCTTTAGCTTGAAGTACTCCTCTTCGGTTACGTTTGCGAATGCGTCCTCCGTGTAGAATTTTGCGAACTGCACCATGCAGGTGCCCTCCGGCGTGCAGTCTGGTATTGCCTCGTTGATTATGGTCACGCAGTAATCCTTGTGCCCCTCTATGGTCGCCGCGCTTTCGTACTGCGAAAGGGTATCGCCGGTAGAGCGGACGAATGTATCGTATGCCTTGAAGCCAAGCTGCTCATAGGGTATATCCAATCCCAAATATACTGTAAAGGCGCTCTGTGCCAGCTTTCTCGCGTTCATCAGCTTGCGCCCACGCTCCGGCACCTCGCTCTTGTCTATCATCCTGTCGAATACCACCGTGGGCATCAGGTTGGATATTACCCGCTCACAGGGTATATATGTGCCGTCCGCCAGCTCTACGCCGCGTACCGCGCCGTTTTTAACGTCTATCTTTGTTACCTCGGTGTTGTACCATATATCGCCGCCCATGTCCCTTATGGCCTTATCAAATGCCAGCGATATTTCATGGCTGCGGAAGCGTGCCATCCAGGGCTTCTGTGTAAGATATGTATATGTCATGAAGGTACCATCAGTTGACAAGAGCACACAAGCCCTAAAGGCTTGTTTTGGTACGCTCCTGCGTTCTCGTCGCTTGTATTACATCCAGTAGTACTGCGCTCCTCGGCCTTGGATCGCCCTCAAAACAAGCTCTTTAGGGTCTTCGAGTTTTAGAAGTCAAAGAGTATGGCAGAACAAGGAGGACGAGTGCAGAAATACTGGTTGTATTTCAAATGAGGACGACACAGTTATGCCGTGCTGTTTGGCTTCTAAAACCTTGTGTGTCCTTGTCAACTGATGGTATCTACATTGCTGAATTAACATTTATGTCTGCATCATATAGCATGGTTACAAAATCGGGATAATAGAAGCCCTTCTATTGCGCCAAAGCATTGACAATAGCTAAAAATTTTTGTAGAATTAATATCATTTGTTAGATTACATGCTTCAGCAATACCGGATTATATTCACATTTTTAAAGTATAAATATACTGCCAGTCAGGGCAAAGAATCAAACATACTGAAGGGGTCGGGCCGATGGAAGAAATCCTAAGAATGGAACATATTACCAAGCGCTTTGGAGATATGTACGCGAACCGGGACATCAGCTTTGATGTCCGCAAGGGCGAGGTGCATACTCTCCTGGGCGAGAACGGCGCCGGAAAGAGCACATTGATGAACGTGCTGTTCGGCCTTTACCAGCCTACGGAGGGAAGCATATACATACACGGCAAAAAGGTGCGTATAGATTCACCTGCACAGGCGGTAAAGCAGGGCATAGGCATGGTACATCAGCATTTTATGCTGGTGGAGGCCATGACGGTGCTGGAAAATATAATACTGGGCGACCGCAATACAAAGGGCATATTCATAGACAAGGACGCCCGCCGCAGGGAAATACAGAAGCTGGCGGATCAGTACGGCCTTGAGGTGGAGCTGGATAAGCCCATAACCGAGATAGCGGTAGGCGCTCAGCAAAGGGTAGAGATACTCAAGGCGCTGTACAGGGGCGCAGAGCTGCTGGTGCTGGACGAGCCCACGGCCGCGCTGACGGACATAGAGGTGGAAGGGCTGTTCAAGGTAATGAACAAGCTTACCGCCGAGGGAAAGAGCATAATATTCATAAGCCATAAGATGCGCGAGGTGCTGCATATATCCGACCGCGTAACCATACTCCGGGCGGGCAGGAGCATATGTACCCTCAGCAGGGACGAGACTACCGGCGAGGAGCTTGCGAACCTTATGATAGGCAGGGAGCTTGCCCCCTCCCATTATGAAAAGATCGAGCAGCCGGGGGAACCGGTAATAGCGCTCAGGAACGTGGATTACTGCAAGGCTTCCAAGCATAACGGCCTCGACGGAGTCAGCCTCACCGTTGGAAGAGGCGAGATAGTGGGCATAGCGGGCGTGGACGGCAACGGTCAGAGCCAGCTTGCCCAAATAGTTACCGGCGTGCTTGTTCCTGAGGGCGGCGAGCTGGACCTTAAGAATAAAAAGATAGCCGTTTTCTCGCCGGAGGGCTTTATAGAGGAGAGGGTATCCCATATACCTGAGGACCGCAACAAGATGGGGCTCATAGGCAGTATGTCCATAAGCGACAATATAGTGCTCAAGTCCACCGAAAAGCCGGAGTTTTCAAAGAAAAAGGGCTTGCTTCTGAAAAAAAAGGCCATTAAGGGCTATGCCGAGGAGATGCGCGAAAAGTACGACATACGCTGCGTATCCGTGGAGCAGGAGGCAAGGAATCTTTCCGGCGGCAACCAGCAGAAGGTGATACTGGCCCGTGAGCTTGAGGGCAACCCGGACCTGCTGGTGGCGGTACATCCTACCCGCGGCCTTGACATAGGCGCTACCCGCTTCGTGCATGACAGCATGATAGCGGCACGGGACAGGGGCTGCGGCGTGCTGCTCATAAGCGCGGACTTTGACGAGATACTGGAGGTTTCGGACAGGATAGTGGTCATGTTCGAGGGGCAGGTAATGGGTGAATACCCGGGCAAGAACCCTCCCATACAGGAGATAAGCCTTGCCATGGCGGGCAAGTAAGGAGGACGGCATGAAAAACACCAGGATGATAAGCCTGCTGGTTCCCATAATATCCGTAATACTGGCCTTTCTCATAGGCTGCATAATAATGGCAGCGCTGAGCGCGAACCCTGCCGTGGCGCTGCAGGCTCTCTGGAAGGGCGCCTTCGGCAGCGTAAGGAACATAGGCACCACGCTCTCCCGCTCCACCCCGCTGATATTCACCGGCCTCTGCGCCTGCTTTGCCTATAAGTGCGGCGTGTTCAATCTGGGCGGCGAGGGCCAGTTTATAATGGGCTCCGTGGTGTGCACCGTGATAGCCACCCAATGCGGCTTTACCGGGCTGCCCGCCATAATAATATGCCTTATAGCCGGCGCCGTGGCAGGCGGCCTTTGGGCGATGATACCCGGTGTGCTGAAGGTGTACAGAGGGCAGAACGAGATGATAATCTCCATAATGATGAACTACATAGCCACGCTTTTCATGGGAGTACTGTTCACAAATTGGCTGAGGGACGGCTCTGTCCCGCAAACCATAGCGGTGCCTGACGGGACGCGGCTTACCAGGCTGTTCGGACTGCGCGCCACCTCTGCCTTCATCATAGCCATAGCCGTAGGCCTCATAGTTTACTATTTCCTGTTCAACACCTCAAAGGGCTTCCGGCTCAGAGCGGTGGGCTTCAACATGACCGCCGCCAAGTTCAACGGCTTCGCAGTGGAAAAGTACTTTCTATTCAGCTTTCTCATATCCGGCATGATAGCGGGCCTGGGCGGCAGCGCGGAGATACTCGGTACCCAATTCTTCCTTATAAACGGCTACGCCGCAGGTTACGGCTTTGACGGCGTATCCATGGCACTGATAGGCCAGCTTCACCCCATAGCCACCATGCTCGTGGCGATATTCTTTGCAGCGCTTAGGGTGGGCTCGACCACCATGCAGGCGGCTACCGGCGTGCCCACCAGCGTATCCGATATAATACAGGCGCTGGTGATAGTGTTTACCGTGGCGGGCCTTGCCCTGGTAAAGCTGCCTGAGTTCAAGGCCTTTACCGACAGGGTATTCGCAAAGAAAAAGGAGGTGGCGTAGCATGAGCTGGGAATTCATATCAAATCTTCTCCTCGCGAGCGTAAGAATGGCTACGCCCCTCATATTCCTGGCGCTGGCAGAGCTGTATTCCCAGCGGGCGGGCCTGGTACATATAGGCCTTGAAGGCTTGGCCTCCATAGGCTCCCTTGTGGGCTTCCTTGTGAGCCTTATAACCGGCAACCCCTTTCTGGGCGTTCTGGCGGGCGCCGCCGCAGGCATACTGGTGAACATGATATACGCCTATGCTACCATAACCCTCTGCGCAGAGCAGATAGTGTACGGCATGGCAATAAACATATTCGCCCCTGCGCTGGCCTCCTTTATATACCGGGTATACTTCGGCGCGGGCTCTGAGCTGGTGCAGGTGGGCCTTATGGAAACGCTCGCCTCCAGAATGGGCATCACAGCCAACGGCTTCATAGCGAAGCTGTTTCTGGATCAGACCCCCATGGTATACCTTGCGTACCTGCTGGTAGTATTCACGGTGATATACTTCAACAGGACAAAGTCCGGACTGAACTACAAGGCGGTGGGCGAATACCCCAAGGCCGCCGCGACGCTGGGCATTGACGTAATAGGCATAAAGTACACGGCGAGCGTTATCTGCGGCGCCCTCGCGGGCATCGGCGGCGCTTACCTAACCACCTGCTACACCACCACCTATGTTGACGGCAATATCGCGGGCCGTGGCTTCATAGCTCTGGCGGCGGTAATATTCGGCCGCTGGAACGCAGGCGGCGTGCTGATAGCCTGCCTCTTCTTCGGCTTCTGCGACGCATTGCAGATACGCCTTCAGGTGGGCAGCTACAACATACCCTATCAGTTCTTCCAGATGATACCCTATATCGCTACCGTAGTGGTGCTCGCGGCAATAGGCATGAAGAAGGCCGGACCCAAGAGCTGCGGCAAGCCTTACCGCAAGGAAGAACGCTAACTCTGACATAATAGCCGGTCATGCGGCTGTTATATAAACAAAAAATCGAAACGGAGGAATTACAAATGAAAAAGTTCTTAGCAATGCTGCTGGTCGCCGCTATGGTATTCTCAATGGCAGCCTGCGCCAAGGCGCCCGAGGCCGCCCAGCCCGCCGCAACGGAAGAGACCGCCGGCGAGACCGCGGAGACCGCCGAAGCCCCCAAGGACGGCAAGGTATACAAAGTAGCCATGATCTGCGACTCCAGCATTTCCGATGGCGGCTGGGGCATGTCCTGCTACAACGCCATGATGGATGCCGCAGAGAAGCACGGCTGGGAAACCGCCGTATCCGACAGCATTGAACAGTCCGCATACTTTGACACTATCGATTCCTACTGCACTCTGGGCTACGATATGATCTATGCTCCCGGCAATCAGTACACCGACGCCGTACTGCAGGCTGCCGCAGAGTATCCCGACATCGCTTTCGCCCTGCTCAACGGCGCTGCCGATACCCCCGCCAAGGCCGAGAACGGCAACGTATCCTCCCTGCTGCCCAACGCCACACAGATAGGCTGGATCGCCGGCGCTCTGGCGGGCCTTATGACCGAGACCGGCACCATCGCCTTTATCGGCGGCATGGAGCTGGACACCACCAAGGGCAAGTATGAGGGCTATAAGGAGGCCGCCGCCTACGTAGCAGAGAAGGCCGGCAAGACGGCAACCACTCTGGATATCGTATACTCCAACTCCTTCTCCGCCAGCGACAAGGGCATCGAGTTCGCCAAGGCCATGATTGACAAGGGAGCCGACGTATTCTTCGGCGACGCTTCCGCCGTTGACTCCGGCGCACGTCAGGCCATAGACGAGTACAACGCCGCACAGGGCAGCGTAAAGGTATTCGACATAGCGCAGCCTGCTGACCTGCTGGGCCAGAACGAATGCATCATAGGCTCCCAGGTGACGGACAACTCCGCCATGGTAGGCTCCTGCATGGAGGCTGTTGAGGCCGGCAAGCTGGGCGGCGACGTCATTTACGGCACCCTCGAGAACGGCGCTCTTTCCGCCGGCGCGGTAAGCGACCTGGTACCTGCGGAGATAAAGGATCAGTATAACGCCTACATCGAGGAGATGAAGGCCGGCACCTTTATGAAGTAATAACCACTCAGCCAATATAAATAATGACGATACCCCGGCATGGCCGGGGTATCGTTGCAGTCTGAGGGAGGAGGTTGACGGCGTACCTTTAGTATTAAAATACAGTCCATCAGTATTATCGCCCCTAAGAAACAAACTATTGATATTGTTTCCCAAAGAATATATAAATGCTAAATCCAATAAAATACGCAAATTGCAAGTGCAAGTTGCGTTTAGTTTACAAATGCCCTTTCCCACCGTTATATAGTGGAGGGGCATGATTTTGCTGCCACCATTATGTGTTCGGAAACTACGGCACACAAGACTTGACTTACAGGAGTTTCAGAGTTAACATCACACACCAAACCTGAGAGAAATAAGGAGGAAAATGCTATGGCGTCTGCCAAAAAGCAAAAAAACGGCCGCTACCAGCGGTCTGTGAAAATCGGCGTGGACGGAGACGGAAAGCCCATCCGCAAGTTCTTCACTGCCACCACGTTGAAGGAGGTGGATGCTCTGGTGGCGGAGTTCAAGCGACAACAGGAGCAGGGTATGGACGTGGCGAACATGGATATGACCTTTTCCGAGATGGGGAATCTTTGGCTGACGCAGTAGTATAAGTGTAGATTATCCTGGGGTTCCTACCGCCGCTACGAATCCGTCCTTGAAAAACACCTCAATCCCAGCATCGGCAATATGAAGCTGCGGCGGAAAATGACCTGATCCACCGAAATGTATTCGCCAAGGTGACGGTTCCCAAGACCGAGGCCGAGGAGCGGGAGCCTATCGATGAGGCTACCCGCAAGCTGATCTTCGACACTTGTGAAGGCCACCGTATGGGCATCCCCGCTCTGGTGATGCTCTACACCGGCATCCGCAAGGGCGAGCTGCTGGCGCTTAAATGGGAGGATGTCGATTTAGTGGGGGAGAGGCTGACGGTGAACAAGGCTGTGGCTTTCCCCGATAACAGCGTATCCATCAAAACCCCGAAGACCAAGGCGGGTACTCGCACAGTGCCTATCCCGAAAAAGATAATCCCGCTGCTTCAAAAGGCAAAGGATGGGGCTGAGTCTGACTATGTCTGCCCTTCGGTAAAAGGAGAGATAATGATGCATACGGCCTACAACGTGGCTTGAAACAGCTACCTCCACTATCTCAACCTCAAAGCCGGTGGGCGGGATGCCAGCCGTAGCAGACCGAAAGTTCAGGTTCTTAAGGCGTTTTCGCCCCACCAACTCCGGCACACGATGGCCAGTACGCTCTACGATGCCGAGGTGGATGTGAAGTCTGCACAGAAATTCCTCGGTCAAAGCGATATACAGGTCACGCTGAAAATCTATACTCACCTGTCGGAAGGCAAGGAGCAGACCGCAGTGGATGCGCTGAACCGGCATCTGGGGGCGTGAGGGGAGCAACGCTCCCTCCACGCCTTCAGCAGTTGATGGTGCGTCTCCCCTGGATTTTCAGAGCAAAAGTTCATCATTTCAAGATTTCCAGAATGATGAACTCTATGATGAACTGTCGCTCAAATCAGCTCAAAAACCTCTCGTTTTCGCATTTCCAAAAACGAAAAAAGTCCCGAATTACGGGACTCTCCGTATGGTAGCGGCGATGTGACTCGAACACATGACACTCCGGGTATGAACCGAATGCTCTAGCCAACTGAGCTACGCCGCCATATTGTTTTGCCGCCCGCATCCCGAATGGGATACGGGAGAAAATGGTTGCGGGGGAGGGACTTGAACCCCCGACCTCCGGGTTATGAGCCCGACGAGCTACCGACTGCTCTACCCCGCGACGTTACGCAAGGATTATAATAGCACAGGCCGTGCGTTAAGTCAAGGGGCAACCCAAATTTTTTTGCCGTGCTGCAATACACGTTGAACGGCAGAAAACAATAGCACAAGCGCAAAGGCCATAGTTGCGGATTCAAGAACCTGATGGCTTGCCAATTATGTATTATTGCGGTATAATATCACAAATTGCATTCTGCAGAGCATATAAATTGTCTATCAATTATATATTTTAATGTAATGCGAAAGGGGAAAAAACTAAATGGATAAGCTTCAAAAACGGTACGGTCTCCTGACGGCAATATGCATGGTAGTCGGTATAGTCATCGGCTCCGGCGTATTCTTCAAGGCGCAGACCATACTGCAAAAGACAGGCGGCAACATGCCTCTCGGTATACTTGCCTGGATCATAGGCGGCGTTATAATGCTCACCTGCCTGCTCGCTTTCTCAGTAATGGCTCAGAAATTCGAAAAGGTAAACGGCATCGTGGACTATGCCGAGGCCTGCGTCAGCAGCAGGTATGCCTATTATATAGGCTGGTTCCTCTCTATAATCTACTACCCATGCCTTACCTCCGTGCTGGCCTGGCTCTCCGCCCGCTACACCCTGGTATTCATAACCTCCGTAGCCCCTAACTTCCCCCTGCTGGGCCTCGGCGCCGCCGCAGGCGCGGAGACCATACTGGGCCCCGAGTGCATGTCGCTGGCAATGTTCTATCTCTGCTGCGCCTATGCCGTCAACGCCCTCTCCCCCAAGCTCGCCGGCAAGCTCCAGGTATCCACCACCATAATCAAGCTCATACCCCTTTTCCTCATGGCGATAGCGGGAATAGTCGTCGGCATCGCAAACGGCACCCTTGCAAACAACTTCAAGACCCTTGCGGACGTAGGGGGCGCCAACGCGACGGGCAGCCCGCTGCTCGCCTCTGTCTGCGCGACCGCCTTCGCATATGAGGGCTGGATAATCGCAACATCTATAAACGCGGAGCTAAAGGATGCCAAGAAAAACCTGCCCCGCGCTCTGGTCATAGGCGCGATCATCATCATTGCCACCTACATCTTCTACTATGTCGGCGTAGCCGGCGGCGCTACTAACCAGGAGCTCATAGACTCCGGCGCTACCGTGGCCTTTATAAACGTATTCGGCAACGTTCTGGGCAATATACTTAACCTGTTCATCGCAATATCCTGCATAGGCACCATGAACGGCCTTATGCTCGGCTGCGTGCGCGGTCTGTACTCCATAGCCGTCCGCGGCAGGGGTCCCGCTCCTCATGTATTCAGCCAGATAGACAAGGAGACCAACATGCCCCATAATTCCGCCATCGTTGGCCTGCTTCTGTGCGGCTTCTGGGGCCTGTACTTCTTCCTGGCCAATCTGGCGGGCACTTGGTCCGGCCCCTTCGTGTTCGACTCTTCGGAGCTGCCCATAATCACCATATATATGCTGTACCTGCCCATATTCGTCATGTGGATAAAGAAGGCGACAGATGAGACCGCCATGCGCCGCTACGTATTGCCCTTACTGGCTATCTGCGGCTCACTGTTCATGATCTACGCCAGCATAATGGGCCACGGCATAGCATGCTTCTGGTATCTCATAGTGTTTGCCGCAGTAATGGCGGTAGGCTTCGCCTTCTCCAAGGAAAAGCCCATAAATTAAAAAGGACATACCATTGGGCTGCCGCAAAGCGGCAGCCATTTTTATTTGCTACTGATACCATCAGTTGACAAGGACACACAAGGTTTTAGGAGCCAAACAGCACGGCATAACTGTGTCGTCCTCATTTGAAATACAACCAGTATTTCTGCACTCGTCCTCCTTGTTCTGCCATACTCTTTGGCTTCTAAAACTCGAAGACCCTAAAGAGCTTGTTTTGAGGGCGATCCAAGGCCGAGGAGCGCAGTACTACTGGATGTAATACAAGCGACGAGAACGCAGGAGCGTCCCAAAACTAGCCTTTAGGGCTTGTGTGCTCTTGTCAACTGATGGTATTGTGAGTTTATACTTAATCATTATATCGGATTGGCAAAATGGCGTATTTCGTGTAAAATAAATGTGTTATATTTACCACAAGTCTTGTTTCAAAGGAGCGTTGCAAGCAATATGATAGGATTCTACGATTACACTGTCATCGCGACCTATGGGGCGCTTTTTATAGCCTTACACGGCATATATTCGTCCGCCGCAGGAAACCCGGCCGCAGGTCTTCTCTGCCTCATATGCTGCGGCGTCATAGATACCTTTGACGGTAGGATCGCCCGCTCAAAGAAGGATCGCACGGCAGACGGCAGGCGCTTCGGCATACAGATAGATTCACTGAACGACCTTGTCTGCTTTGGCGTACTGCCCGCTTCCATAGGCGCGGCCTTCGGCATGAAGAGCATAGTATCTCACGCGCTGCTTTCGTTGTATGTGCTGGCGGCGCTCATACGCCTGGGCTACTTCAACGTCACCGAGGAAAAGCGGCAGGAGGAATCAACCGAGGACCGCACCCATTACCTCGGCCTGCCCGTCACCGCAGTATGCATAGTGATGCCTGCCGTATATCTCATAAGCTCTTACACAAACGCCGGCGCCGTCAGCCTGTTCAATATAATGTTCCCGATAATGGCTCTGGCCTTCATATCTCCGCTCAAAATAAAAAAGCTCCGTTTGCCCGGCATAATAGCCGCAGGAGCTTTAATAGTTGCTGAGGCCGGCATGATAGTATCGGCCCTGTAAAGCAAAAAACAGCAGGGTGGCAAAAGCCACCCTGTTTTTTATACCTTCTTCCAGGTTTCCGGCGTAAAGACCATTATTATCGGGAATATCTCCAGCCTGCCTATTAGCATATCCAGCGTGAGCACTATCTTGGAAAGCGCAGAGAACTCCGAAAAGTTGCCCATGGGCCCTACCTTGCCCAGCCCCGGGCCTATATTGCCCATGCAGGCGATCACCGCCGTAAGGTTGGTGGTAAAGTCGCACTCGTCAAAGGATGCCACAAGCAGCGTAGACACGGCGACTATAAGCATATACATCACAAAAAATATGAGGGTATTGTGAAGCACCTCGTCATCTATGGTTTTGCCCTCCAGCTTTACCCGGTTCACGGAGCGGGGGTGCATCATGCGGCTCACCTCGCACCTTGCGGATTTCAGCAGTATTATAAGCCTCGATACCTTGATGCCGCCGCCCGTGCTTCCCGCGCAGGCGCCGATGAGCATTAGGCAGACCAGGATGCTCCTTGAAAGCTCCGGCCACCTGTCAAAATCAGCGGTGGAGAAGCCCGCCGTGGAGATTATGCTGGCCACCTGGAACAGCGCCTTGCGTATGATCTCCTCCACTGTGGGATACATATTGCGTATATTTACCGCTACCGCAATCACGCTCGCGGCGACTATGCCCAGGAACCAACGCAGTTCCTCGTTTTTGAATATGGGCTTTATGTTCTTCAACAGTATGAAGAAGTACAGGTTGAAGTTTATGGAGAACAGCAGCAGGAACACGCTTATGACGTATTCCGCATATGGGCTGTTATACCCCGCTATGCTGGCGTTCTTTACGCTGAAGCCGCCGGTACCTGCAGTGGCGAAGGTGCTCACCAGCGCGTCGTACAGCGGCATGCCGCCCGCAAGCAGGAACACTACCTCCAATATGCTTATCACCACATATATCCCATACAGTATCATGGCGCTCTGCCTGGCCTTGGGCACCAGCTTGCCGACCACTGGGCCGGGGACCTCCGCCCGCATTATATGCATACTGCGGTCATCTGCAAGGGGCAGCACCGCCATTATAAATACCAGCACTCCCATGCCGCCCACCCAGTTGGTGAAGCTGCGCCAGAACAGCAGCCCGTAAGGGCAGCCCTCGACAGCTGTCAGCACGGATGCGCCGGTGGTGGTAAAGCCGGACGCCACCTCAAACACAGCGCCCACATAGTCGGGTATCATCTTTTCTATAGTAAAGGGCAGCGCGCCGAACATGGACAGCAGTATCCATGAGAATGACACGCCTAAAAAGCCCTCCCGGGCGAATATCTTGTTGTCCTTAGGCTTAAAGGACAGCAGCAGCATACCGACTATCAGCAGTATGCCTATGGTAGTACTGAACCCCAGTATAGATTCTCCGTGATACAGGCCTATCAGCATGGACGGCACCATAAGCGCCGCCTCTGTTACCAGCGCAAGGCCAAGTATCCTTCCCAACACGCGATAATTCATATGCCTTTACTCTTTTTCCTTGAGGATATTATCCAATTCGTGCAGCCCGTTCATGGTAGTTACAACTATGACGGAATCGTGGGCCTTTATAACGTCGTCGCCTCCCGGGATTATGCAGGCTCCGCCGCGAATTATGGCGCCTACGAGCACGTCGTCCTTTATCGGCATATCCTTGAGGGGTACTCCTATACAGCGTGAGCTTTCCCGCACGCGGAACTCCAGCGCCTCTACCTTGTTGTCCGCCAGCCTGTACAGCATCTCCACATTGCTGCCGGTGGCGTTGGTCATGGCGCGGACGTAGCTTATTATGCGGTTGGCGGCTATCTCCTTGGGGGAGATCACGCTTTCTATACCCATGGGAGCCAGCATCTCCGCAAGGCGCGCGTTGTTTACCTTGGTAACCACCTTATCCACATTCAGGGAGTTGGCGTACATGGAAAGTATGATGTTTTCCTCGTCGATACCGGTAAGGGCTATAAGAGCGTCCGTCTTGTCCAGCCCCTCCTCGCTGAGCAGCTCGTGATCCGTGCCATCGCCATGGAGTATGGTGGCCTTGGGCAGCAGATCGAACAGCTGGTTGCAGCGCTTTTCATCCTTCTCGATTATCTTTACATGTATTCCTGTCTCTATTAGCTGGCGTGCAAGGTAATAGGCTATTCTGCCGCCGCCTACCACCATCACGTCCCTCACCTTGCGCTGAAAGGTACCCACGGTCCTGAAAAAGCTGCTTATCTCGGCAGGGGCAGCGAGTATGGTAAGCTTATCGCCGCTGCGTATGATGAAATTGCCCTTGGGTATGAAAACCTCCTCGCCTCGGCGGGCGGCGCAGACCAGTATCTTTACCTTAAATTGCCTGTAAAAGTCCGAAAGCTGTACGCCGTCCAGCGGGCTGTTTTCCTTTACCTTGAACTCCACAAGGTCTATCCTGCCCTTTGCAAAGGGCTCAGCCTTAATAGCGGGTACAAAGCGCATAAGGCGGGATATCTCGGACGCTGCGGACTGTTCGGGATTTACCACCACTGACAGCCCCAGCTCTTCCTTAAGGAAGAACATCTGCTGCTGGTACTGCGGATCGCGCACCCTCGCTATGGTATGCTTCGCGCCCAGCTTCTTGGCTACCATGCAGGCCAGCATGTTTATCTCGTCGGCACTGGTTGCGGCTATGAGAAGGTCTGCCTTCTGCACCCCCGCCTCGCTCTGCACCGCGTAGCTGACGCCATTGCCCTCTATACATATTACGTCCAGCTCGTTTGTGGTATTGCGCAGCGTATCCGGCCGGTTGTCTATTACGGTAACGTCGTGGCCTTCCTTGGAAAGACTTGCCGTTAGGGTATAGCCCACCTTGCCATCGCCCACTACTACTATATTCATCAAAGCTTCCTTTCTTACTTTCGCTTACAGTGATTTGGCTCTATATTATCACTGTGTATACCGAAATAGCAATAAGACTGCCGTAAATTGTTCGTCAAGAAGCAATAAATAAAAAAATGCCGAAGTTTTCGCTTCGGCACTTGTAAGTCCATATATCAGTTTTTCGGCGTGAGTATGCCCCGAAGGTCGCGTATCACCCCGCGCGGGCACTTTACGGCGCACATGCCGCAGCTGAGGCAGTATTCTTCGTCTATGACAGCGCAGTTGTCCTTTACCTTTATGGCTCCGGCGGTACAGGTTCTTTCGCATATGCCGCAGCCTATGCAGCTTACCTCACACTGCTTGCGGGCTTCCGGGCCTTTATCCCCGTTGGAGCACTTGACGGCTATATTGCAGGCGCTCTGGTGAACGCTGATTATGCCCTGAGGGCAGGCACGTGCGCACATACCGCAGCCTATGCACTTTTCCTCGTCCACCTCGGCAACGCCGTACTCGTTGAGCGTTATAGCCCCGAACCGGCACGCGGAAACGCAGGCGCCGCAGCCTATGCAGCCGTACCTGCAGTCCTTGGCCCGGCAGCCGCCGTTGCAGGCCACAAAAGCGGCCTTATATGGGAATTTCTTCTTTATAGCCATATTGTTACCCCCTTCTCTCGTATGGAGTATTGCAAAGGGGCAGGCTGTACCTGCGCTCCCCGTCCAGCCTGTAGTAAGCGTCGGCTATGGCGGGTGCGGTGGGTATGGAGGTTATCTCGCCTATGCCTATTGCTCCGCAGGCCACCTTGAGGCCCGGCTTATCTATGACCAGTGCCGTTATCTTTGGCAGCTCGTGGGCTCTGAACAGGCCCAGTGAGCCATACTTCTCTATGGGCTTGCAGTTATCGTCTATGGGATACTTTTCCCTCAAGGCATAGCCCATGGACATCACCACTCCACCCTCTATCTGTCCCTCGCATGAAAGAGGATTAACGGCCTTGCCTACGTCGTGAGCGGCTATCAAGTGCTCTACACGGCCGGTCTTCTTATCGAGTATGCACAGCTGTGTGGCGTAGCCGTATGCCACATGTGATACTGGGTTAGGAACGTCCGCACCTAAGGGGTCGGTCTTTGCGAGATACTCGCCGTAGTACACCCTTCCCTCCATCTGCTGGAGGCTCAGCCCTGCCCGGCGGTCCTCCATGAGCTTCTCGCAGGCCCGGCGACAGGCTTCCCCCGTGATAAGCGTCTGGCGGGAGCCGGAGGTGGTGCCGGAATCCGGTGATATCCAGGTGTTGCTCCGCTCGTATACTATGTCATCCCGGGTAAGGTCGGTATTGCTGACCATCATCTGCACAAGCACGGTGCCAAGACCCTGGCCTATGCAGGAAGCACCGGAGAATATATGTACCTTGCCGTCGTCGCCCACTATGAGCTTTACACGACCGGTATCCGGTATGCCTACGCCCACGCCTGCGTTCTTCATCGCGCAGCCAAGACCCACGGGTTTGCCGGCTGCTATCGCCTCGTCGTAGTAGGGCTTTATTGCCTCAAGGGTCTCCACGAGGCCGGTGGACTCGTCCACTATCTGTCCGTTGGGCAGCACCTGGCCGGGGCGTATGGCGTTGCGGTAGCGTATCTCCCAAGGAGTTATGCCTATCTCGTCCGCCATCATGTTGAGAAGGCTCTCTGTAGCAAAACAGGTTTGAGTAACGCCGAAGCCGCGGAACGCTCCGGCAGGCGGATTGTTGGTGTAATAGGCAGTGCCCTCTATCTCGAAGTTCTGGTAATTGTAGGGGCCTGCTGCATGGGTGCATGCCCGTTCAAGCACCGGGCCGCCCAGCGACGCGAAGGCGCCGGTATCTGTATACACCTTTGCTTTTACGCCCTTTATTATGCCGTTTTCGTCGCAGCCCATGGTAAAGTCCATCTCAAAATGATGTCTCTTTGGGTGTACGAGCAATGACTCGGCGCGGGTGAGCTTTACCTTGACGGGGCGGCGGGTAACGTAGGTGAGCAGCGCCGCGTGGTGCTGCACCGTCATATCCTCCTTGCCGCCGAAGCCGCCGCCTACCAGCGCGTTCTGCACCTTTACCTTATCCGTCCCCAGCGCCATGCAGCATTCATGCAGCGTCTGGTGGGCGGACTGGTCGGTGGAGTATATGAATACGTCCCCGTCCTGATCTATATAGGACACGGCGCACTCGGGCTCGAGGAAGGCATGCTCTGTCCAGGGCGTTTCAAAGTGCCGGCTTATTACGTGCTTTGCCTTGCTTATCTCGCCCGCCGCGTCGCCGCGGCTTATATGCTTATAGGCGCATACGTTGTCCTTTTCCTCGTCGAATACCTTTGGGGCACCGGCTGCACCCGCCTCCTGAATATTATGGATAGCCGGCAGCACCTCGTATTCCACCTTAATGAGCTTCTTTGCCTTTTCGAGGGTCTCCCTGTCCTCGGCAGCAACCAGGGCGATAGCGTCGCCCAGATAATGCACAAGGCCGCCCACGGGTATAAGTGTGTATTGATCGTGTTTAAGATGGCCTATCTTGTTTTCCCCCGGTATATCCTCGGCTGTCAGCACAGCCGCCACGCCGGGCAGCGCCCTTGCGGCTGAGGTATCTATGGACAGCACGCGGGCGCGGGGGTATTTGCTTCTCAGGGCGGAGCCGTACAGCATCCCCTCCATATAGTAGTCGTCGGGGTACTTGCCAGTGCCCAGAACCTTTTCCTCGGCGTCAAGGCGCTGCACCCGGGAGCCTATTTTCCAGTCGTCGTTGGACGGCTCCGGTATCACGCCGGTGCGCTTTATCTGGGCCGCCAGCTTGATAGCGGCGATTATCTTAACATATCCCGTGCAGCGGCAGTAGTTGTTGCGTATGGCGTAGCGCATCTCCGCCTCTGTGGGGTCCGGGTTCTTATCCAGCAGCGCTTTTGTGCACATCACCATGCCGGGTATGCAAAAGCCGCACTGCACCGCCCCCGCCTCTGCGTAGGCGAAGGTGTACATCTCCTTTTCCCAGTCGCTCAGGCCCTCTACCGTAATTATATTGCGGCCCTCCAGCTTGTCTGTATCCGGCACGCAGGCCTTGCAGGTAACGCCGTCTATTATTACGGTGCAGGCGCCGCAGGCACCCTCGCTGCACCCGTCCTTGACGGAGGTAAGGCCCAGATCGTCCCTGAGAAAGCGGAGGAGCTTTTTGTTTTTCTCCGCCGTAACGGTATGCCCGTTCACAACAAATGTGGACATAAGCGTTTCCTTTCTTTTTCGTCTCTTATTTCTTACTTATCTCTTAAAAGCAATACTCCGGGGGCCCGTATATGCTGGGTCCCCGGCTTATTTTAAGTAGTATTATATAAGTTTAGCCCAGAAGATAGCCGTGCTCCTTTATTACGGTGAGCATCAGGTCCTCAAGGTCGCCCAATCCGGTCTTGCCGTCAAGGGTGTATTCCTTGACCGCGCCGCCGAGACGTACCTTTACCTTGGGGCACTTGGTGCATACCACCATGAAGCCGTTGTTCTCGCTGTCCTCAAAGTCCTTCTCGTTGGCAAAGAGGGTAAACTTATCCTTATAAGGCCTGCCGTCGGTATAGGGGCAGAAGTGTGCGCAGTTGCCGCACTCGTTGCACATGTAGTCCACATGCAGTATCTGGCGCATCTCCTTCCCGGGGACCGCTATGGCCACGTTCGCCCTGTTGGGGCAGACGGATACGCAGCTCTCGCAGACGGTATTGCAGTTGATGCAGCGGTCCGCCTCGCACTTGCCGGGCATCTGGAGCTTCATCTTGCGCAGCAGCGCCTCCTCCTTGTCGGGCTTGGCCTCCTCGGGGATATCCGCCACAATCTCGCGGCCGGTAATGTCCTCGATTACCCACTTGGCGTCGGCTATGGCGTCGGCTACGGTGGCGGGGCCACGGCTCGCGTCGCCCACTACGTACACATCGCCGTATTTCTTATTGCCTTTCTTGTAGGCGTCGGCGGCTATGCCGTACCTGCCAAGCAGGTCCAGGTCTACCTTCTCGCCTACGGCGGCGATTACGGTATCCGCGTCCACCTCAACGGTCTCGCCGGTCTCCACGGGTACGCGGCGGCCGGAAGCGTCCTTATCGCCCAGCTTCATCTTGTTGCAAACGAGCTTGCCGTTTGCCTGCTTTACGGGGGACACCAGCTCCATGAATTCCACACCGTCCTCTATGGCCAGCTCCAGCTCCTCAAGATCGGCGGGCATATACCTGCGGTTGCGGCGATATACAAGCGTCACCTTCTCTACGCCCTCGGCGCGCTTTGCGGCGCGGGCTGCGTCCATTGCGGTGTTTCCGCCGCCGACTACCGCCACGTTCCTGCCCAGCTTCAGCTCGCCGCCGTTCTTAAAGGCGTACAGGAAGTCGATAACGTTCATCACGTTGCCCTCGATATTGAGGCGGCCCTTCTTTTCCGCGCCGCAGGCAAGCACTATGTAGTCAAAGCCCATGGCCTTGAGCTCCTGCGCGTCGGGGGCTTCCTTTCCCATCACGAACTCTGCGCCGGTCTTTTTTATGAGCGCAATATCATTGTCGATGGCGTCGTCGCCTATGCGGAAGCCGGGTATCACGTTGCGCACTATTCCGCCCAGGGTCTCGCGCTTCTCGAATACGGTGGCCTGAAGGCCATGCTTCTGGGCGTGGTAGGCAGCGGCAAGTCCTGCGGGGCCGCCGCCTATAATTGCGACCTTCTCACCCTCGCGGCTCATCTCGGTTATAGCCAGCAGTTCCTCGAATGCGCCCTCTGCCGCCTGAAGCTTTGTGCCGCGGATATTCACGGGACACTCGTAGTGGTTGCGCATACACTTATCCATGCAGTGATGGGCGCATATGGTGCCGGTGATGAAAGGCAGGGGGTTCTTTGCGGTTATAACCTGCAGCGCCTCAAGGAACAGGCCCTTGCCGCAAAGCTCTATGTATTCGGGTATATCCTGACCGAAGGGGCAGCCGCTCTTGCAGGGAGCCCTGAAGCAGTCTATAAGGGGCAGTACCTTGTCCTTGCCCATCTTCCTGTCCGGCGCTTCCTTTATGGGCTTAATATAGTGGAAATTGGAGGGGGCATCCGCGGAGAGCCTGGCCACAGCCTTGTAGTCCACGCCTGCGAAGGGCTTGAACTCGCACCCGTCAAGCAGGTTGCCCAGCTGCACCATGCGGCCGTATCCGCCGGGCTTCAGTATGGTGGTAGCCATGGTTATGGGCCATATACCCGCCTCAAACAGCTGCTTTATGTTGAAGAAGTCTGCGCCGCCGCTGTAGGATATGCGAAGCGCGCCCTTGAACTCGTTTGCAAAACGGTTGGCCATCTCTATGGTCAGGGGATACAGAGCGCGGCCGCTCATGTACATCTCCTCGCTGGGCAGCTCGTTTGCCTTTACGTCCACCGGGAAGGTGTTGGAGAGCTTCAGCCCAAACTCCAGGCCGTTCTTTTCCGCCAGCTCCTTGAGCCTATGGAACATCGGAACGGCGTCCTTATACTGGAGGTCCTCGCGGAAGTGCCTGTCGTCAAAGGCAATGTAGTCATAGCCCATGGAGTCGAGCCTTGAGCGCGCAAACTCATAGCCCAGTATTGTGGGATTGCACTTTACGAAGGTATTGAAGTGTTTTTCGGTTATGAGGTAGGAGGCTATGGCCTCTATCTCGTTTGGGGGGCAGCCGTGGAGGGTGGATACCGTCACGCCGTCGCAGATGCGGGAGGGAGTCGCCCTGATGTACCCGTCAAGCTCGGGGAACAGCTCGCAGCCCACCTCCATGCACTCCTTGAATATGGGAGTGTTGGAAGCGTCCCTTATGCCCTCGATGAACTTATCCATCTTCGGGGTCTTTATGCCCGCCAGGTCGTAGCCGACGCTTGCGTTGAACATGAAGCCGTCCTCGGCGCCCAGGCCGTAAAGCCTGCTGATTATGCGTATTGCGAACCAAGCCTTGACGTACTCGTCAAACGCCTGGGGAACATACAGCTCGGTGGACCACTCGCAGTTGTAGCCCTCGTCCTTGGTCCATATGCAGGGGCGGTTGATGCAGGCGGCAAGGTCGTCGCCGTCCATCTTCTGTACAGTCTTGAGCTCAAAGAAGCGGGCGCCGGCATAGTATGCGGCCACTATATTCTGTGCAAGCTGGGTGTTCGGGCCTGCGGCGGGGCCGAAGGGGGTCTCCAGCTTTTCTTTGAACAGGGGAAGGGTCTTGCCGTTCTTTTTTACATAGGGCGCGTTTACGCCGAAGACGGTGCCGAAGTTGTCGTGCTCCTCCTTTATCCAGGTCATAAGCTGCTTAAAGGGTATGGGAGTCATTCTTTCGCTCATGATTTACACCTCCGTATGTATTATTCTCTTTTAGCCGTTCAGCCTGCTCCAAAGCTTCTTTGAAGCTTCCATTGTGCGGGCGTTCATGGCCTCCTCGTCTATGCCGATGAGCTGGCGATCCTTCATGAGCAGCTTGCCGTTGCACATGGTAGTCTCGCACTGGCGGCCTGTCATGCCGAATATCATATGGCCGTCTATGTTTGCATCGGAGAAGGGAGTGAAGCACTTATAGTCCATGACGATAACGTCGGCGGCGGCGCCGGGCTTGAGTATGCCGAGAGGCGCGTCAAAGTACTTTGCTGCGATTTTGCGGTTGTTCTTAAAGAGCATATCGGTGACCTCGCACCATGCTACGTTTGGCATGCAGGCGTTGTGGCGCTGTATTATCAAGGCGACCTTCAGGCTCTCCAGCATATCGAAGGTATAGCTGTCGGTACCCAGGCCAACGGTTATGCCCTTCTTTATCATCTGCAGCACAGGCGCGCAGCCTACGGCATTTCCCATGTTGGATTCGGGATTGTTGCATACCATTGTACCGGTCTCCCTGATAATGTCCATCTCGGCGGGATTCACGTGTATACAGTGGCCCAGCATGGTCTTGGGACCAAGTATGCCGTTGTTCAGCAGGCGGTTCACGCTTCGGGTGCCGTAATTGTAGGCGGTATCGTAAACGTCGTTCATGCCCTCGGACACGTGTATATGGAATCCGGTCATGCCGTTGTTTTCCTTTACCATTTTCTCAAAGGTCCTGTCGGATATGGTGAAGAGGGCGTGGCCGCCGAACATTGCGCTTATCATGGGGTTCTTCTCCCTGGCGCAGTGGCGTATGAAGTCGCCGTTCTCCCTGATGGCCAGGTCGCACTTCTCCTCCCCGTCCCGGTCGCTGACCTCATAGCAGAGGCAGGCGCGGACGCCCAGCTCCTTGGCTACTTCCTCAATGGTGAAAAGGCTGCAGGGTATTTCGCAGAAGCTGGCGTGATGGTCGAACAGAGTAGTGCAGCCGGTCTTTATGCTGTCTATGAAGGTGGTGTATGCGCTGTAGCGGGTCCCTTCCAGATCCAGATTGCGGTCTATGGCCCACCACATGCCGTCCAGTATCTCATAGAAGTTGGTGGGGTTGTAGCCCTTTATAGAGAGACCGCGGGCAAGGGCGGAATAGATATGGGAATGCACGTTTATGAATGCGGGCATTATTACGTTGCCTTTAGCGTCTATGAACTCCGCATCGGGGTACTTTGCCTTTAGGGCTGCCGTCTCGCCCAGCTCTATTATTTTGGTTCCTTCTACGACTACGCCGCCATTTTCTATATAGGGCATTGCATCGTCCCTGGTTATAACCTTACCGTTCGCTATGAGATACATATTTTTCCTCCTCTTTTTAAGAATGCCTGATGACTGATAATGATAAAAACGCGCCGACTAAAACACGATTTGTTTTAAGCCCGCGCGCGAAGCACTTCCTTACAGCTTCCGATATGCCTTACTGTTTGTGCTATTATTTTATCATGCTTAACATCGTATAGGCAATAGCTTTTTTGCCCGATGACCAAAAAATTTTCAGCCGGAAACAAAATCTTTTTCGCTTTTGCCCCGCGCCAATGTATGGTATAGTAAATATATCTTTGTTTTGCCGTTATCTGGCGGCGTTTCAGGAGGAATAAATGCAGAATCTCACCGTAGGTCTTCTAAAGCGCATAGCCGCTGCCATAGCCGCACAGTTCGGCAGCAACTGCGAGGTCGTAATATACGACCTCACCTGCGAAAACCCGGAGGATATGATACTTTACATAGAAAACGGCCACGTTTCAAAGCGTAGCGCCAATGCCGGCCCCAGCCATGTAGTTCTTGAGGCCATGCGGGACGGACGCAAGGATATCCCCGACCACTACAACTACCTTACCAAGACCCACGACGGCCGCATTCTCCGCTCCAGCACGGTATACATAAAGGACGAAAAAGACAAGGTCACAGGCATATTCGCCATAAACTACGACATGACTGAGCTTATGATGACGCAGTCCGTCATAAACGCCATAGTGCAAAACAACCCGGGAGGGGAACCGGAGCGCATACCCACCAACGTGAACGAGCTGCTGGACGATCTCCTCGAGCAGTCGGTACAGCTCATAGGCCGCCCGGTTGCCATGATGAACAAGGACGACAAGGTTAAGGCCATACGCTTCCTCAACGATGCGGGCGCCATGCTCATAACCAAGAGCGGCGACAAGATAGCCAAGTACTTCGGCATCAGCAAGTACACCCTATACTCCTATCTGGATATCGCCAACCAGTGATATTTACCCAAGCAAAAAGCGGGCGCTGTGCCCGCTTTATCTATTTCAATTTTCCATCTGCTTCCCCATGAAGTTGGCGGCGGTCTCGCATACCTTCAGCTCGGTATCACCTACTATATCCCCCGGCTCCCGGCTTACCATCACTACCGCGCCTATTGCGTCGCCGGCGCAGAGTATCGGCACTATCACTTCTGCAGTGTATTTCTCAGGATCCTCGCCGTCTATTATGCCCTGCATCTCACACTGCCCCTTGTTTATCACCAGCTTTTCCCTCTCCTTCATGCAGCGTTCCACGTCCTCATGTATGGGCCGCTCCATAAGCTCCTTTTTACTGCCGCCGGATACCGCTATTACGGTATCCTTATCGCATATAAGCGTGGTGCGGTTGAGGGATTGATGCAGCGATTCCGCGTATTCTCTGGCAAAATCCCCCAGCTCGCCTATGGGCGAGTATTTTTTGAGTATTACCTCCCCTTCCCTGTCCGTGAATATCTCAAGGGGGTCGCCCTCCCGTATACGCAGCGTCCTCCGTATCTCTTTGGGTATAACTACCCTGCCCAGCTCGTCTATTCGCCTCACTATTCCTGTCGCTTTCATGGTTCCTCCTGTGGTGTGGTAATCTTTGCTTTGTTTTCATAGTATCCGCAGCTTTTCCAAGGGTATGCAAGACTTTGCCATGGTGGATTTTGCCATGTTTTCACAACTCAGCGCCCGCGCTTGTGCTATAATGAAGGCAGAATAATGCACGGAGGTCTAACGTATGGCAGGGGATACCGTTCGCCTTTACACCCGGCAAAACGACAAGACGCTGCTGATGCTTGAGCACGGCGGCAGGATACTTAACCAGCGCGTATATGTACAGCTCCACTTCGGAGACATGGCAAAGCACTATCTCGACTGCTATGACTGGTTCGCCCTCGAGGCTGCAAAGCTCGTGCCTAAGCCCGATTATGCGGAGCTTCCCATATGGTGCGCAGTTGAGGCCGGCCGCTGCCTGCCCCCCGAACCCGGCACCGTAGTATACGTGGTGGATATCCCGAAGGAAAAAGTGATATACTTCGACGACGGCAAGTGGGACTATGTTTTGAACCACCACTACCTGCCAGCCTCGCCCGATGACGAAAAGGCCTACAAGAAGCACCTTGCCGACTGCGGCTTTACTAACGGCTTTGAGTTTTTTGAGGGACGCTACGCCAATAAATTTCCATACGAGATGCGCCGCATAGAAGAAAGCTGGAGCCGGGTGTTCGATGTGAACATGGCCTCCCCTACCCTCTGCGGAAACATATGGGAAATACCAAAAGAAAGCATAGTCCGCATAGTGCGGCCCGGCGAACGGGTCACAGAATAACATATATATAAAGGAGTACACAATGGAACTCAATACTGCACTGCAAAAGCTCAAAGAATACGAAAAGCGAAGCTTTGCCCTGTACCATGCTTCAGGGCTCATGTACTACGACGGCGACTTCGCGGTGTATCAGCAGCTTTGCAGCGAGGCGGACAGCGTATGGCACGATGCCAAGGCCATCAAATGAGATACCACACCTCTTTTTTTCTCGCAGATGGTTCATATCAGTTGACATCATACCATCAGTTGACAAGAGCACTGCCTATTGACAATTCTCTCCGGCGATATTATAGTAAAAGCCAACGATACATTCTATTTATCGAATTTGCAAATCATCTCGTTTCATCAAATTCACTAAGAAAGAAGGTTACTTATGAGCAAATTCAGCAGGATTTATATGCCCAATATAGTATGTGGCCGCGGCTCCCTGTCCTTTGCGGCATCCCTGGGTAAAAAACGCGTTGCAGTGCTGGGCTACGCCGATACTGTGGCGGAGCTGGCGAAGGACGTATTCAAGGATACCGATGCGGAGGTTCGCTATATCGCCACCGTATCCCACGAGCCCCTCATACGGGACATATTCGATAACCTTCCCGCCGTTATGGAATTTAAGCCGGATCTCATCCTGGCAATAGGCGGCGGCAGTGTAATGGACGTTTCCAAAGGGTTACATCTTTTCTATGAAAACCCTGACATGACCTTTGAGGAAAGTCTTAAGCCCTTCGCCCTGCCGGAGCTGGGCAAGCTGGCTATCTCGGTATTCGTGCCCACCACCAGCGGCACGGGCTCCGAAACCTCATCCGCAGCAGTATTCATAAACGAGAAAACCCATGTAAAGAGCCTGCTCCTCTCAAATACCCTCATTCCCGATTATACTATACTTGATGCCGACCTTACAGATAGACTCCCCCGCAGTGTGCAGATATCAACAGGCCTTGACGCCCTCTGCCATGCCATAGAATCAACCACCGCCCGCAACACAAACGACTTTACAAGGGCGATAGCTACCCAGTCCGCGCTGGACATACTGGAATACCTTCCCATTGCCGCAGACAGCAACAGCAGTGATCAGCAGCGCCGTGCCGCAAAGGAAAAGCTGCATATGGCCGCCACAATGGCAGGTATAGCCATCACCAACTCCTTTACCGGCATTGTCCACTCCTATGACCACCCCGGCCCGGAATTCGGCATTCCCCGCGGCATAGTTTGCGGCATAATGCTTCCCTATTCAATGGAGATGGTAGGGCCCACCGAAGAGTATGCCTGCATCGCCCGCAGACTGGGTTATACCGGCAGCACCGCGGAGCTTTCCAAAGCTCTCATGCGCCATATCACTAAGCTTAACAGCCGCCTCGGCCTATCCGAGAGTTTCTCTGACGCAGGAATAGATAAAGAAAGATATTTTGCCAACGTTCCCCGCTGGTCCGAAATCTCCCTCAATGCCATGGCTACCAAGCTTTCCCCCGCCAACATGGACGTTGAAAAGGGTAAAAAGTTCTACATCCTTTGTTATTACGGCAGCAAGGACTAAACTCAAATCGCGTATAAGACGGCAAAATAAGCAGCCGGCTGAAGGATAAAATATCAAATCCCAAAGCACCATCATTTTAGCACAGAAGGGAACGCCCGAAAGATTATCAAAATTATCGGGCGTTTCTTCTTACAGATGGTATAATATGTCGCTTTTTTCTGGTATGCCCTACGCTCACTGGCGCGAATCTCCCGGATGCGCTCCAGCAGCTCATCAAAGTAATCCTTGCCAAAGGGGCGGCCATTCTTCATCATTTCATCGTTGAGAACAAATCCCTTCTGGATGTACTCTTTCAGCGTCTTCGTCGCCCACTGACGAAACCACGTGGCCTTCTTGGAGTTCACGCGATAGCCGACGGCGATGATGGCATCGAGGTTATAGTGATCGATGCTGCGCCGCACATCACGGCGGCCCTCCCTGCGAACCACTAAGAATTTCTTAGCAGTTGTCTCGGATGTCAGTTCTTCCTCGGTGTATATATTTTTTCAGATGCTGGATGATATTTTCCTGGGTGCAGCCAAACAGCTCAGCCATACCATTCTGGCTGAGCCAGAAGTTGTCTTCTGCAAATATCACGCTGACGTATTCCTTATGGCTGCCGTTGTTATACAGCAGAATTTCGCTGCGCTCCATCATTTCAAATTCCATTTACGCCCCTCCGTTCCTCTGTCGGCACGTATATGCCACGCTTGTCTTTATTTCTATATCTGATTTCAGATAATATTGTATGCGATTTTTTTACTCTTTGCAAGGATAATCAAACCTCCCCTTTAAATAAAGCTGCAAGATAAAGGCATACACTAGGAAAACCATCATTGTGTCTGCTTTTTCTATATGCTAAAGTGATCAGTGAGAAAAGGAAAAAATAAGCGTATATGGACTCCGAGCAGGAGTCAGAAATCATACACAAACATCTGGATGGTCATATTTCTGCACGAATTCTTGAAAAAGAATATGGTGCAGATATTGGAGGGGCTGCGACTCACGGTAGTAAAACTTGAGATTGAAAATAAGCGATTAAAAAGGATGCCGGATAGGGTATCCATACATATCTGGCGTACCAGACGATGCCGATCCAAGGCAGCATGAAACCGTATTATCACTGTTTGGCGCGGCTGAAGCAGTTTGTAGGCATGAAAAACGAGAAGCAGAATTCTCAGGTATTCTTGCACACCGACGAGGATTTTGCACACTCCCCACAAGCCTTCCGACAGGCGCACGAGCACTTATAACATGCTTTGTTCCATGTCGTGAGTGGGAAATCTCACTGATAATGCAATCATTGAGACAATCAATGGTTAGAGCAATGAGCAGCCTTTTCTTGACTTTGACTTGGCGACCGTAAAGGATGTTCCAAGATTTGTTGGACGAGTATGCCCATTACTACAACCATGAGCGCTCTGTGGCCGCTCTGGGCTATAAAAGCCCAGTTCTGTGCAAAACCGAACCGGGCGTCTAATGTTATGGTGGTTCTGTGTGTCCACTTGTAATTGGCAGATGCATATATTTGGTGGTTATTTGTCGCTTCAGCGGCAAGATAATTTTATGCGGCAACCACTATATGAGCACAGCACAGAATAGGCGAATAATCGTATATCACCGCTTCAATTCAATAGGGGAAATATGCTGTCGCGGGACGTGGGTTCACCTCAACCAAAGAAATCTACTGCTACCACAAAATGCCCCAAAACAGAGTAGAACGGACGCCTATGGAAACTTCCCGCTGGTGTTTGAACCGATACGCAAACTGGTTCACGCAAGCCGGGAAGCCATTGAATTCTACAAAAAAGTATGCAACCTTAATAAAAAGCAGATGACAAAACCTAATGATTTGTACTATATGGCAAATCTAAAAACAATCCCTAAACAAATTCTCTAAAAGGTAGATTGATTATAATCAATGAGGTTTTTACCAATGGAATGCGTAGCATAGTGAGAGTCGCACACTCCGTGTTACGCTAAGGAAGATCTGACGCTGCATAAATAAAAAAAACTGCAGAGACTACCGTATATAAGGAGCGTAAAGCGGTTTGGAGTTGAATATCCGTGAAGATAAAAAGTTAGTTAATATATGGCTGACAAAATTGGAAAAGGCGGATTCTGTTTTGCAGAACCGGTTGAATGAACTTTATACCGAATACAAGGCGAAGAAATATGTGGTAGCTGTATTTGAGTCCGGTAGCGGCGACCTTTACGAGAACACACGAGATTTGCTACTACTTAACCAGCGACGCACTGCCGAAAAATCTGTGCAACAAGAGAAAAAACAACGCATGACGGAAATGAAGCACTGACTCTCGGGCGGAAGAACGCATTTTCCGCCTGTTTTGTCCACATCACGAAACACTAACTATTATTTGGTAATATCGACAAGCCCGTACGCCACATTAATATACACATTTACCATAAGTTCTTTTGCGGTTTTACTGCTCGCTCATGAAGTTGATAGCACAATAGCGCCATCAATGAGTGTTGATATAAAATCAGTTCGCAGTGTGTTGCGCTCAAATTTGTGGTTTTTAAATTACTGCCATACATTTTTATTTATAGAGAAGATTTTCACGTTTTACAAAGGTACTCATTTTAGATTGCCATGGTACTCCTTTTCGCTTTGATCGAAGTGCAAACCTTCTAATCCACATCATTCATTGAGCTTTATATTGCTCATATCCATGCCGATCGTAAAATCAATAAATTTAGATACTATAGGATGGTTAAGCATCTCTTTTTTGTACATCAGCCACGTTTTCCGCATTAGCTTATTACCGTCCATATCAGTAAGCGGCAATGCGTACAGTTTCGAATCATACGAAAAATATTTTGAGTCAGTGAAAATTCCGAACCCCAAACCGTATCGTATCATAGAAACACAGCAGTCTCCTGTATATACTCTGAATCGAGGTCTAAGCTCTGTCGAATAGTAATCATTCCACCACCTGAATATAGTATTAGTCGTAATATGATTGGTATTGTATTCAATATAAGGTATATTGGGTAATTCCGCCATGTCAAACGGGTGGTTATATACTGCGCAAAATTGATCCTCGCTCACGAGATGTCTTTGTAAATAAGAATCCTCTGCATTATACCGTGCAAAGCAAATGTCTATCATTCCATCTTCCACGCTGCGTGCAAGTTCATCGCTCAACGCAGTTATTATCTCTATTTTTACATTGGGATACTTCGCGGTATATTCAGCCAGCAATGCGGGCATTACATACCTGACGTAGGAATACGGAACGCCGAGGCGCAATGTCCCCCCCATATTTTCGTCCCTCACGTTTATGCAGCCCTTTGCTTCCCTTATTGCTTCTATTACGCGCTCCGCTTTTTGCGCTATCCTTTCGCCCTCCAACGTAAACTTTGAACCTCGTCTTCCCCTCACAAGCAGCTGCGCTCCCAGCTCTTCCTCAATGGCTTGTATGCGCTTTGTAAGCGCGGGCTGCGATAAAAAGAGAAGATTCGCCGTTTTTGTTATGTTGCGGGTCTTGCTTAATACTGCTATTACTTCCCAGTCAAAATCTCGCATTTTTACTACCCTTCCGAATTTTTATGTTGTACCGCGCAAGCCAAATAATACCAACATTCTTATTAAAAGATCTAAACAAATAAATTCTCAGATATTTTCTCCCACTTTGCCATAAAATAAGCAAGTGCAAGTATATCAGCACAACCGCCCGGTGACAGATTCCTTTCAATCATTTCCTTGTCCATCTTATATAATTCGTCTTTCCTCTGTTTTATGGGCAACATACCTATCTCTTTCGCTCTGTTTTGGACAAACTCCAAGCCGGGCTTTCCTCCCCGGTGCAAGATATTCGTATCCTCAAGAATTCCCATTATATCGCAAAGAACGAGTATTCCCGGCGTATCCGTAAGCTCAGAATAGTCTCTTAGCCTGTCTGCAGCAAACAGAGCTGTCTTAAAGCCTTCAGCCGCTTCACCCACGGCCCCTTTTGCTCCATAAGCGGCATATACTTTGTTGCCATTTGTTAAAGGATGTTCGCCTGCGTTTTTCAACCGTGTTTCGATATCCGCACGGGCAAGCGCAACGGCATTCTCTATCCACTCTCCCCCCTCAGTTATGGATCTGCCTATTCCCGCCAACAGAAGCCCCATAGAATAGATTATACCTTTGTGGGTATTTATCCCTGAAGTTGCAATAAACATCGTTTTTTCGCACCTCATGCCCACCTCCCGAAGTGTCCGCATTCCTCCGCCAGACATTCCTATCCTCACCGCCTGCCGAAAATACGGTTTGAGAGCTTCCGCACTTTTTTCAAAAAGAGGCACGTTCATATCGCTATGCGCCCCGTTGTTATTCTTGTCAACCAGGCCGGGTTTGGGTGTCGTATACAGTTCATCCAGCAAAGACATATAAGCCGCTTCGCTAAGCATCTCCTCTGCGTAGCCGCGAAGCAGCTTTTCCGTCATCCTTATTACTGCCTCTTCCCCGTGTGCTCTGCTTCTCGCGCACTCCACAGCCGGCCGCGAGCATATAAGGCATTTCCTCCTGTTTGCACGGGAAAGTTTCCCTTTATCGCCTATAACATCCATATCAAACAGTCGTGCAGCAGGGAATTTCTCCTCTATGCATTGCGTTATATTCTTGACCTGTTCGTCCGGCATATCCGTAAGCAAATATCCTTCCGGTCCTGTCGTTCTGTCTATGGTTAGGGTGTATTTTATTTGTCCATCAAGGCCGGCGTTCAATTCCGCCATGCCTCTATCGAAAAGCATTCGCACAAGAGGCGTTCGCTTTATTTCTCCGGGAATGTTCATAGTAAAGCAGACAAGGCGGCCACCTTCTCTCAGCAGCTGCCTTTGTATGTTTGCCCTTATTTCACGAACCAACAGCATCTCATTTAATGAAACGTGATATTTCTTCATAGGTCGTCTCCGGCACCATCGTTTTGCTTTCTTCCAACCTTTTTGTCCTTATAAGTTCCCTTACCTTGCTTGCACTTATGCCTTTTAATCTTTCTGTTTCTATAAGTTCTATTCCATATTTCGGCAATAGTTTTTTTAGTCTTCTGTTATAAGCTGATGTTACGCAGCAATTGGGTTCCGTTCCCACAAACCTCTTTATGATTCCCAATTTCGGTGCTATTTTTTCACCAAACAGAACGATGTCCAGATCTGCCTGTATTTCCTCAGTGCGTTTTTTGTCTTTTATGAAATATGTCGGAAAAGTAGCTCGCGAAATAAGGTACTCCTCGCTTCGATGCACAAAACATTTTTTTATGCCCGATACCCCGTTTTTCACCATTGTGAATCGCTGTTCACATGAAAACATGGCTCCCTGCTCGCTAAGAACAAATATATGCAGCCAGTCGCACATTGTTGAAGCCCTTTCGATAAGATACCTGTGTCCGAATGTAAAAGGATCACAGTTGCACACCACAGCCCCATTAGCCCCTTTAGGACACGGCAAGCTGCTCAGGTATTCTTCCAACCCGTTTTTTCGATTTTCCATGAGCAGCGCTTCATTTGTTTCCGCTAAGGCAAAAAAACCCATTGCCGCAAATTGTGATTTGTATTTTGGCTTCGTGCACAAAAGCAGGTGGCTTACTCCCTTTGAATATGCCTCGCTTATAAGCTCACTCATTACAGAAGCGCACAGATTTTCCCCCTCATGAGCCGGGCTGACCGCGATCTGCTTGATAACCTTTCCCGCCCTCGCCCCAGTTGCCACTATTTTCCCTTCATCGTCCGTGATTATACAAACCACGTTCCAGTCTTCCTCATCTCGCAGCCCCCTTGATATAAGGAAGTCGCGATATGCGTTATATAGTTCAGCGTCTATAGGTTTCGAGTATAATACAGTATTCAAAGGATCTTCCCCCAAATCTTCGCCCCATACTTTCTTTATTGCCCGTCCAAGGAAGATTCGGTAGGGTATGTTCTTCCGTTTTTCATCACAAATGCACAATCCATAAGCGCTCTATGGTCCGTCAGGATATCCTTGTTCCATGCGGCTATGTCCGCATAAGCACCCTCTTCTATCCTCCCAACATCTTTTATACCGATTATTTCGGCATTGATCGATGTAGCCGCCTTAAGTGCGCGAAATGGGTCTGTGCCGCTTCTCAACCAACATGAATATTCATTGCCGCAGTCATAGTTATTATGCTGGAAAACAATGTCGCTCCCATATCCAAGCTTTATATTGCTGTTAAGTATATGCTTGCGGCCTTCTTTTAATCTCTCCGCATATTTAGCAAGCTTAAAGCTCATCTGATGATCTTGGGACGGCAACGGATTAGGGCTGGCAACAACATCGTATGGAAAAAATGTGGGAACCAGCACCGTACCGCATTTTTCTATTACGCGTACCGTAGGTGCATCCATCAGTGCGCCGTGCTCCATGCAGTCGATACCCATTTTTGCAAGTTTCTGCATAGCTTCCGGGCCATATACATGAGCGGTCACTTTCATTCTTAAGCTATGCGCAGTCTCAATTATGGCCTTTAATTCTTCATCCCTGAAATAGATCATATCAGGATCAGAATCCGGCGAATAAAAAGAGCCCGAAACCATCACTTTAATAAAATCCGCTCCCAATTTTTGCTGTTCCCTTACGGCATTGCAAAAAAAATCCGTGCCGCAGCCTATGGATCGATAATGATCCCGCATGGCTTCCGCCATCATAAAGTTCGTTTTCAGTGCCTGACTGTGATCGGCCGGCCCGCCATTAACACCTAAGTACATAGGCGCAACCATAAGTCTCGGTCCGTCAAAATAGCCCTTTTCGATGGTGCGTTTGACATCTATGGAGCCGTAACCATCAAACGATGAACAACCCACATGACGTATGGAGGTAAATCCTCTTGCCATGGCCTTCTGTGCGCTTCTCAGCACAGCAAGAGTCTTGTATGCAGGAGAGTTAAATATGTTTTCCTTTCGCTTTTCTCTCCAGTCAAAATATGAAAGGTGTACATGTGCATCTATAAGTCCCGGAGTCACAGTCTTATCGGACAAGTCGATTATCAGAGCGTCATCTCTGCATACAGAAGTTCCGACCTTCTCAATCCGGTTTTCCCTTACCAATATTTCGCGTTTTTCGAACAGCTCATCGTGAATGCCGTCATAGAGCTTACCGCACTTTATGACAGTTGTGCCCGCAACCCCACTTTTCGCCATGCTTCATTCTCCTTATGTTCTGATAGGGCTTGTTTCTTGCTTCAGCCACTCGGAATCCTCTTCATTCAGATATGGCGCCAGCCTCTTGTACGTTTCCTTGTTGTATTCGTTTACCCAGTTCAGTTCTGCTTCGGTGAGCTTATCCGCTAATATAGCTTCTCTCTCCAATGGAATATATGTCAGCGTTTCAAAGCCCAAAAAGCGCTTTCCGTCAGACACCATGCTCTCCACCGCCGTTATTGTGTTTTCGATCCGTATCGCATGGCTTCCTTTTCTGTATATGCCCGGTTCATTGGAGAATATCATCCCCGGCTCCACCGGTGCGGTAAACGTATAATGGAAAAACGGGCTCGCGTCTACCGCTATCTTGCATGGGCCTTCCTGAATATATGTAGCATATCCCATTCCATGACCTGTTCCCGCCGGATTATCCAGCCCACGATTCCAATATTCGCTTTTTATGATGCTGTCCAGCAGTGGGCCCGTGGTTCCGTAAATATATTTCTGCATAGCTAAACGTATATGATGTTTCAGGACGAAAGTATAATCCTCCTTCATCTGCTGCGTAAGCGGTCCTAATGCTATGGTTCGGGTGATATCCGTGCTACCCTCATTATAGTGGGCGCATACATCAAAAAGCAGGAAGCCCTTTTTCGGTAATATGTCACACTTTCCTTTCACCGGCCTATAATGAAGCTGCGTTGCATTGTCATAGCAGCCGACTATTGGCACATTGGCAGGGCAGATGTAACTCTTATATCGTTTCCTGTCGTTATCTATCCAGGAACCTAAGAAGCTCTCGTCGAGAACTCCCCTATCAATGTTATCCCTTATATAGCGTATAAGACGAACTATACTCGCGCCTTCCATTGCATTTGCTACAGCCAGATTCTTAAGTTCCGTATCATTTTTTACGCACTTAAGGCCGGTTATTATATCCATTCCTTCAAGCCGTATAGTTTTCGCATCCAGGCTATCCGCTAAGGCTGCGCTTGTTTTCCACGGATCGTAGTAAATTGTACTGTCTTCTTTTATTTTATTGAGCGCTTTGCCTACCAGCGATTTTTCATTCCATTCGATACCATCCTCTTTCAATACGGCAAGCAGGTCGGTGGAAATTTTACCAGCATCAGTAAATAAGTATGCTCTTTCATCTGAAATAAGCAGGTATCCATGAAATACCGGATAGAGCTCGCTGTCGGCGCCACGGAGGTTGATAGCCCAGGCTATATCGTCAAGGCCGGAAGTAATGTACCAATCTGCCCCCAACTCTGCCATTTTACGGCGGATCACTTCAAGTTTTTCCTTTCGTGTCTTGCCGCAGTATTCAACAGAGAAATCGTATATTTGCGCATCGGGTATACCCGGTCTTTCATTCCAAAGCTCTCCCAATAAATCTCTATTCGTGCACAGCTCAACTTTTTTGCTTGCCAACTCGCTCAGAATTTTTCGGCGCTCTTCAATCATGACAACTCTGCCGTCAAAGCCTACTCGTCCCTTCTTAGGCAACTCCGCCAGCATCCATTTATAAATAGAAGGTGCCTTTGGGTCGATCATGCAGTATCGTTCGATTCCAGTACCGGCAAGTTCCTTTTCCGCTTGCTGAACATAGCGTCCATCAGTCCAAAATGCCGCTTTATCTTTTGTAATGACTATTGTGCCTACCCAGCCGGTAAAGCCCGATATCCAGCGCACGGTTCTCCAATGATCTGCAACCGCAACGCTCTTGTGCGGATCAGCTGAATATATGATGTATGCATCTAAATTTTCATCCCGCATCTTGCTGCGGAGCATCTCTGCTTTTTTTCTAAAGCTCATAGGTGCCTCCATGGCTCATGATCAGTATCTTGTACATGCGACAAAGTGCCCAGGAGTTACTTCATTAAGCTGTATGTCCTGCATACTGCAAGCCTCGGAAGCGTACGGGCACCGGCTCGCAAAGCGGCAGCCTGGTTTCGGGTTTATGGGATTACTTATTTCTCCTTTGATAATATGTGGCTCTCTACTGCGCTCGCTCAACTCCGGGATAGGTATGGCATCCAGCAGCGCTTGAGTATACGGATGCATCGGGTTGTTAAAGAGCTCCTCCGTTTCGCTAAATTCCACGCATTGCCCCAAGTACATTACCGCTATTCGATTACTTATATGCTTTACTACACTCATGTCATGGGTTATAAACATATATGTGAGGTTATGCTGTTCCTGAAGATCCATAAGCAAATTAAGTATCTGTGCCTGTATAGAAACATCCAACGCAGACACTGGTTCATCACAGACGATGAACTTGGGGTCAACCGCCAACGCCCTTGCTATGCCTATTCTTTGGCGTCGTCCTCCGTCTAACTCGTGAGGATAGGCGTTCGCAAATCTTGGTGCTAGCCCTACCGTTTCCATAAGCCCGTTGACCTTTTCATTGATTTCATTTTCGGAATGAAGCAGCCTGCATACTTTTATGGGTTCGGCAATTATATTACTTACTGTCATTCTGGGGTCAAGCGATGCATATGGGTCCTGAAATATCATCTGCATCTTGGTTCTCATGACCCTCATCTGCTCTTTATTGCATTCCAGTATGTTTTCCCCTTTGTAGAGCACCTCTCCATCGGTTGGTTCAAGCAGCCGCAGCAAAGTTCTTCCGAGAGTGGATTTTCCGCATCCGGACTCGCCCACAACTCCCAGCGTTTCGCCTTCAGGTATGCTAAAGCTTATGTCATCCACGGCATGTAGCATTCCCCGCTGCGTACGAAAGTATTTTTTGAGATGCTTTATTTCTATCAAAGGGGTGCCCATATCTATTCCGTCCATTTTATCAGTCGCTCCCTTCTTCAGTCTGCTCGTAGCGGAAACAAGCCACGATATGTCCATTGTGCTCTACACCCTCCGGGTGTTCTACAGTGCAACGCTCCGTGCAATATGGGCAGCGTGTATGGAACTTACAGCCCGCCGGCAATTCGGCAGGGTCGGGCATCATCCCCTCGATTGAATGCAGCCTTTTTTCTTTTTTTCTCAGATTAGGTATTGCTCCAAACAATCCCTCGGTATAAGGATGATGCCTTTCGTGATTGAATATCTGTTCAACGGTGCCGAATTCAATGATCTCACCAGCATACATTATGCCTACTTTATCGCATATCTGAGCCACAATGCCAAGGTCGTGCGTTATAAGTAGCATAGCTGTATTGAACTTTTTCTTAAGCTCTTTCATCAAAGCTAACACCTGCGCTTGAATGGTGACATCCAGAGCAGTAGTGGGTTCGTCCGCAAGCAAAAGTTGCGGTTTACATGCCAGTGCTATAGCGATTACCACGCGCTGCTTCATCCCCCCGGAAAATTGATGGGGATATTCATCCCTTCTTCCCGCAGGTATTCCTACCATTTCCAGTATTTGGCATACCTTGTCATCAATCTGCTTGTGGTTCAGGCCCATTTCGTGGAATTTTATTACTTCGCCTATTTGATCTCCAACGGTAAGCGTAGGATTAAGGCTGGTCATAGGATCCTGGAATATCATAGATACCTTGCTGCCTCTGAGCAGCCTCATTTTCTTTTCGCCGAGCTCCAGCACATTTTCTCCGTCCAGCAGAATCTCGCCCTTGTCCACTGTGCCGATCTTACTTGGCAGCAGCTTCATTATGCTGAGCGCCGTAGTAGTTTTGCCTGCGCCGGTTTCTCCTACTAACCCCACCGTTTCTCCAGCCTCAATGCTCAAGCTAAGTCCGTTTACCGCACGAACTATCGCATCATCTGTCCTATATGCTACATGGAGATCCTTAATTTCCAGTACCTTTTCACTCATAACGGCCTCCTTAGTTTTTCATTTTCGGATCCAGCGCATCTCTCAGGCCATCGCCTATAAGGTTGAGCGCAAGAACGGTTATTGCAATAGCTATACCGGGAAATATAACCAAATAAGGATAATACCGCATATTCGGACGTGCTGCCGCCAGCATAGAGCCCCATTCTGGCGTAGGAGGAGATATGCCCAGGCCAACGAAGCTCAGACCGGATATGGTCAATATCATTCTTGCAACGTTTAACGTAGACTGAACTATTATCGGGCCGAGAGCATTGGGCAAGATATGCCTCATTATTATCCATCTGTCGCCAGAACCAAAGCATCTTGCCGCCTCAATGAATTCCTGATCCTTCACCGTGAGTATTGATGAGCGCACTATGCGCGAAAACCTCGGAACCTGCGATATGCACATTGCGATCATCAGATTGGCCATTCCCTGTCCCAGGGCGGCCACTATCGATATAGCAAGCAGCGTAGAAGGTATGGCTAAAAACACATCCATTATACGCATAAGCAGATTATCCACCTTGCCGCCATAATATCCTGCCGTAGCCCCTATCACAGATCCTATTATGAGCGAGATCAATATAGAAACTATACCCACGAAAAGCGATATTCTGGTGCCGTGTATTATTCGTGCAAATATATCCCTTCCGTAATCATCCGTGCCAAACCAGTGTTGCGAATTGGGTGGCAAAAAACGTTCCTGCATATTCTGCCGAACTACCATGGTATCATAATCTGCTATTATATCTGCGAATATAGCTACCAATACAAGTAGAACAAATACCACCATCCCAGCCATGGCCAATTTGTTTTTACGGAAACGGCGCCATATCATACTCCACTGGCTTCTATATATTCTACCTTCTGTTTTTTTACCCATAATCACAGCCTCCTTAAGACTTAGCCTTCACAAAAGAAGACTTTACTCTGGGATCGATAAAAGTATAAAGCAAATCCACGATAAGATTCACTATTCCGGCTGCGATGGCCACAAATGTTATGGACATCATAACCATGGGCGTATCCTTAGAACGCACAGAATTTATCATAAGAGTACCGAGTCCAGGTATCGCAAATACCTGTTCAATCACTATTGCGCCACCAAGTTGCAACCCGAAATTGATACCTATTTGAGTTATAACGGGCAGCAATGCATTACGCAATGCGTGTTTGAATACTATGTGTTTCTCGGTGGCACCCTTTGCTTTGGCAGTTCTTATGTAGTCTGCCCGTATAACTTCCAGCATGCTGGACCTTGTAAGCCTGATAAGTGATGCCATGGTATTTATAGCTACCGATATTGATGGCAATATAAAGTGTTTCCATGTATCGATACCTGTTGCCGGAAGCCAATCCAGCTTGACCGAGAATAGCAGTATTAACATTAGCCCCATCCAGAATGCCGGTATGGATGTTAGCAGCATGGCAGTTATCATGCTGACCGAATCGATTATGGAATACTGTTTGACCGCCGAAATGATGCCTACAGAAACACCGACTATGGCCGAAAGCGCCGTGCCCAGCAAGGCGAGCTTAAGTGTAGTCGGGAATCGGCTCACGACCTCTTTGCTTACCGGTTCGTTTGTAACATAAGAATCCGGAAATTCTCCTCGAAGCACACCACATACAAAGTTTGCATAGCGCACAATGAATGGCTCATTAAGGCCCATCTCTTCGCGTTTCTGTTCCACAGCCTCGGGTGTGGCCCCTTCGCCCAGTACCATTCTGGCTGGGTCTCCCGGGGTAAGATCCATAATAGCGAATATTATGAACGAAATGCCAAGAATAACAGGGATCATCATGAGCAGGCGCTTACCTATGTACTTTAACATTCAACGGCCTCCTCTGGTATAAAAATATTTTTCATTTGCCTTATACGGACCTGGCACATCCAAAGATGAGCCAAGTCCGCAGCTGTTTCTTACATCCTCTGAATTTACTTCCAGGAGTATTCGCATACATAGTGCCGCTCGGCGGGGCTTGTATAAACTCCTTCCAAATTGGAATTGTAAGCAATATAGGTCATTCCCTGATACATGGGGCAGATGACGGCGTTCTCATAAATAAGCTGGTTTATCTGGTCATAGAGAGCCTGCCGCTTTGCTTTGTCCGTCTCGCCGCGCGCTTGATCTATCAAGGCGTCCATCCCCGCTATGCTGTGCAGGGTAAAGTTATTTCCGCCGCCTTCCATCTTAGTATGAAATCTGCGCGTCATAATATAATCAGGATCAGATATGTTATTGGTTATTACATAGAAAGTCATCTCGTAATCACAATCCGTCTGGGTAGATTCAAGATACGCCGCGCGCTCCATCAGTTCTATCTTTACATCTATGCCTATCTCCGCCAGTTGAGCCTGTATTACTTCCGTGGGTTTGGAATAGGTGCTTGACTGGTTGGTTTTCATGGTAACGGTAAGTCCGTTGGGATAACCAGCCTCCTTCATAAGGGCCTTCGCCTTTTCGGTATCATGTTCATATCCCTTAAAGTTCGCGTCATAATAGCCGGTATTCATCGGAATGGCACTCTCCGTGGGTATACCAAGCCCATCAGCTCCTCCTAACACCACGGAATCACGATCCAAAGCATAGCATACCGCCTTGCGCAACTTCTCGTTTGCGAATACTCCGTCGCGGCAGTTAAAGGCTACATAGAACAGCGTTGCGGCCTGACCCTCTTTCCATGTCACGTTATCAAGATTCATAAGATTCATGCGGTCACTGGTGCTGGGATAATATAGTACATCGACCTCGCCCTTTTCCAGCGCTATCGCAGCGGTACTCTTGTCGGTATGGATCTTGAATGTCAGATTCTTTATTGCAGGGGTTCCGCGCCAATATTCGTCGAAGCGCTCCATTTCGATTTTTTCGCCGGTGCTCCAGCTTACAAACTTATACGCGCCGGTACCGATGGGTTCTTTTGTAAAATCGTCTCCCGCAGCTTCAGCCGCAGCCTTATTTACTATACCGAGGTTAGCACTGCAAAGGCAACTCAAAACTGCCGCATAGGGCTCCTTCATTATGAGCTTTACATGCGTATCGTCTACTTTCTCCATTCGATCCATCGTGCTTGTGAACGCAGAAGTGTAGCTTGAAGCGATAGCGCGGTTTATAGAATATTCAACATCATCTGCTGTCATGACATCGCCGTTATGGAACTTTACGCCCTCTCGTATTTTCATGGTCAGTTCTAGACCGTTCTCACTAAACTCGTACTCTTCTGCAAGAGCCGGAGCAATAGTTCCGTCAGGTTCTTCGCGGAAAAGGGTATCAAAAATCTGGAATCCTACCAGATATGTAATCGTATCCTTGGTCATTGCCGGATCCAGCGATGTAGGTTCGGAAGATATGCTGAACACCAGGCTGTCCTTTTTTGCTCCCGTCTCCGCAATTGCTTGTTCAGTAGTGTCTTTACTCGGCTTTGTGCATCCGCTAAACAGCATCATAGCCACAAGCAGCAGACACAGCGTTACCTTCAATGTCTTTTTCACTATTGTTTTCCTCCAGTTCTTTTTATTTTTTTATTTTCCAGATGCGTTTGACAAAACATCCAGAAAAAAATCCAATACATATTTTGACTTTATGTCATCGTGCCCCTTGTGGCCTATTCCGGGAATAATATCCATAGATACGTTAAGTCCGTTTTTCTCATAGTTCTTTCTGAGATTGATAAGCCTTTCCATTCGGCTTGTTCCCCATTTTGACTCACCCACATACAGCGTATCCTCTTCGCCAACCAGTATCTTCACAGGCACCTTGCGTATTTTCTCAATATCAAACGGCTTGTCAAAAATTTCTTGAAAATTACGTATCCCCCAGTAATAGTCCTCACCAGGGTCTATATAAGTCGGCCTGCCTGGCGCCCCTATTACTACGGCTGCCAGCCGCTCTGGATGAACGTACAAAAACCTGTGTACAAACTGCCCTCCGCCGGACCAGCCGTAAAGGTATATCTTATCAATATCTATTGGAAATCTCTCAGCCAGTTCGTCTATCATGGCTAAAAATATATTATCATACCGCACGCCATGGTACCCCAGCAACTTGTAGCTGTTAAAGTCGTTCTTATCCATAAGGCCGCCGGGAAACATTGGAAAAATCATTGCAAATCCATTTTTATCTGCAAAATCCTTAAAGAGACTCCTATACCATTCTATAGTTCTGCCGGTACCATGAACAAAACTTATCAGCTTCAGCTTTTTCTCTTTATATTCCCTATAGTTTTCTGGAATATATGTGTGATAAGAAAATCTTGGGTCTGCGTTGCAATGCCACATCATTTCTCTCTCAGATCCCATGTAAAGGTTCTGATATATTTCTTCCGTTATACCTTGGCTCAGTATATCCATGTCCTCACCCACCCAAAAGATAATATTTGTTTTCCTTCCCCTTGATTTTTAAAATATCACAATCTATAATAACGAATATAGATTATAGTTGAGATTTTCAACACTTTCCGCTGGTTCGTTTCTTTTGCATCCATCAAAAGAGCTATCATAGTTTAGAAGTGTTGAATAGATCATATAATAGTATTGCCGCTTTGCCAATGACGAAAAAACGATAACAGTTATGTCAAAAACGCATAACACGCGAGGAATTATGGATTCAGCAGAAGTAAAATATATTCTCACAATTGCAGAACATCGTAGCATAAGCAAAGCTGCTGATGCATTGTTCATATCTCAACCTAATCTTTCGAGGATTCTTATAAACATAGAAAAAGATCTTGGGGTAAAACTCTTTGACAGGTCTTGTCTTCCGATAAAAACAACTCCTGCAGGAGAAGTGTGTGTGAAGTACTGTAATCAGATTGACGCGCTGCTAAAAAGTATGAGCGCCGATATCATTGGAATTTCACGTCACAATACGCCGCGGATAACCATAGGTGTGCCCCCAGTAAGAGGTTCCTACCTCCTCCCATTAGTGCTGCCAGTTTTTTCCAAGGCGCGTCCAGATATTGAAGTAGTAATTAAAGAAGCTAATTCAATAATGGTTTCGCAAATGATAGAAACCGGCGAGGTTGATATTGGTATTTTTTCTTTGCCACAGACTCCTTCAAATCTTAGCTGCATTGAGCTTTTGCGCGACCCTTTACTGCTTATGCTTCCTCCGAATCACATTTTGGCGTACAGCGGAAGTAACGGCGTTATCCCTTCTATCCCCATAGATATGATACATCTGTTAGATGGCGAAAGCTTTGTGGCCATAAATAGCCCCAAAAGCATAACCGTGAGACTGATATGTTACCTTGAAACCACCTACAACGTACATTCTTCCATAGGCATACGTACGCAGAGTAACGTTATGACATACCGCTTATGCGAGCTCGGTATGGGGCTTGCAGCGGCTATGGGCGTAGCCATACGCAGCGTCGCTCTTCAACATTATCCCTGCCTGTACAAGGTAGACAACCTGCATGAAATATGGAATATCGGAATAAGGAAGGAGCGTCATCTCAGCGACATCGAGCGTGCTTTTATAGATATCACCATACAGGAGAGCTCTAAGCTTCTTTCCCAGCCATTTAAAGTAATAAAGTAATTTATCCAACAAATAATCAACCACGCCCCTCGGTCAAAGGCGCGCGCTCGTTCAGCCATAAATTTGTGTAATGCCTGTTTCGCAATTATTTGAATTATACAATTCATACCACATCCAGATATAATCATATCAACAACAATACGTTGCGGGAGGGTTTATATGCTTATAGACCATATTGCATCGGCAGGCACCTTGGAATCAAGCGACATCATGATAACCATAGAACCAGGAACAAACGGCATAGAGCTCACACTTACAAGCCCCGTTATACAACAATATGGAAAGCATATCCACAAAACCATAACAGATACGCTTCACCGGCTCGGTGTAGCAAACGCCTCTGTCACCGCTGTTGATAACGGTGCCTTGGACTGCACCATCAAAGCCCGCACAGAATGTGCCGTTTTCCGTTCCGCAAGCAATACTGAAAAAATACCGTGGGGAGATATCATACTATGAGCTTAAACCCCAACAAAAAGCGTCTGCGGCGCTCCATGCTTTTTTTAAGTTGTCAAAAGCCCGCCCTTATAAAGGATCCTTACATATACGCTCCTGATTCAATAATACTAGATCTTGAGGATGCAGTATCAGAAAACCAGAAAGACGCGGCCCGTTTTTCGTTGTACCATGCCCTGAAATCCATAGATTATCGAGATTCCGAGCGGGTAGTCCGCATAAACGGGCTGGATACACCGCACTGGAAAGAAGACGTCCGCGTTTGTGTGGCTGGCGGCGCGGATGTAATTCGTATACCTAAATGTACCTCCGCAAAAGATGTGCATACTGTCGAAGAATATGTTCTTAAGACAGAAATTGAATTTGGTCGTCTGGAGGGCAGTACCCTGCTTATGGCGGCTCTGGAATCTTGCCTCGGCATTATAAACGCATACGATATATGCTGCTCCAGCCCCAGGCTTATAGGTATCGCTCTTTCTGGCGGAGACTATACAAAAGATCTTCAAACCAACATATCCTTTACCGGGATAGAGCTTAACGGAGCCCGACAGCAGATGATAATAGCCGCACGAGCTGCTGGCATACAATGCTTTGACACCGTTTTTACCAATCCGGACGATATGGACACATTCCGTAAGGAAACGGAAATGATACATATCATGGGCTTTGATGGCAAATCCCTTATAAACCCAAGACAAATATCTGTGGTGCATGAAGTATTCACCCCGTCTGCAAAGGAGATCACTTTTGCCGAAAAGGTTGTCCGCGAAATCGATACGAAAAAGGATCAGGGCATCGGTGTTTTCACAGTGGACGGCAAAATGATAGACATAGCCTTCTATGACGGGGCAAAACGTACGCTTATGCTTGCCAAGGCAGCCGGAATATATAAAGGAGAGTTTGCATGATCAACGCAGTTGGCAGGGATATCCCCGAAAATATACTTGAACAAACCGGTAAAGACATATTCCGTGGATCATATTATTGCGATAATCGGCAATACACAAAGGCTGCGCCCACCGTGCGCGAATTCTGCGATCCACACCACAGTAAGCTTGTTAATTCTATTCGTGAGGCACTTTTTCGCTGCGGTATAAAGGATGGCATGACATTATCGTTTCACCATCATTTTCGCAGCGGCGACAAAATAGTAAATATGGTAATGGATGAAGTACATAGTATGGGTATAAGGGACATAACCATCTGTTCTTCCTCCTTGGGCACTGCTCACGATCCCATAATACCTTATATCGAAGACGGCACCATAACCATGATCTACTCTTCTGGTGTTCGCGGCAATATCGGCCGCGCTATAAGCATGGGAAAGCTGAAGCATACAGCGATAATGTACTCGCACGGCGGCAGAGTCCGCGCCATTGAAGAAGGCAGCATACATATAGATATAGCCTTCATAGGTGCACCCACATCCGATGAATGCGGTAATCTGCGGGCAATCGGTGGAAAATCAGACTGCGGAGTTCTCAGCTATGCGTATGCAGACGCGCAGTATGCAGATAAGGTCGTTGCCATAACGGATACCATGGTGCCTTTCCCAAACATACCCGCCAGCATATCCATGGTAAACGTGGACTATGTCTGCCGCGTGGATTCGATAGGCGCTCCCGAAAAAATCGCAACTGGCGCGGCAAAGCCGACTACTGACCAGCGCAAGCTACTTATGGCAAAATACTGCAGCGACTTTGTCTCCTGTACCCCATATTTCAAAGATGGTTTCATATATCAGACCGGTGTCGGCGGCGCGTCAATAGCCTCTACGGTTTATTTGGCCGAGGAAATGCGGAAGCGTAATATACATATGCGTCTTGGGCTCGGCGGTATATCCGCACCCATGGTACACCTCATGGAAGAAGGTCTCATCGAGCTGCTGGTCGATACTCAAGATTTTGACCTTGAGGCCGTGCATTCAATACAAGAGCATCCAGATAAACATATTGAGATCACTTGCAGCGAATATGCTAACCCCTTAAACAAAGGAGCATATGTAAACAAGCTGGACTTCGTGATATTAGCAGCCCTTGAGGTTGATATTCATTTCAACTGCAACGTCGTCACTGATTCATCGGGCATTATAACCGGGGCGCAAGGCGGTCATCCTGATACTGCCGCGGGTGCAAAATGCACTATAATAATGACCCCCTTGCTGCAGGGGAGGAGTCCTGCCGTATGCACCGATGTTACCACCGTGACCACCCCCGGAGAAACCGTGGATGTCGTAATAACTGATCACGGTATCGCCATAAATCCGGCACGTCCAGACCTTATTGAGGCCGCTACAGCTTCGGGACTGCATATACAAACCATAGAAGAATTGAGGGATTTGGCTTATTCCATAGCGGGGGAGCCGGAAAAAATATCATTTGGAAACAGAATTGTAGGCATAATCGAAGCGCGTGACGGTAGCATAATCGACGTTGTGCGCCAGTATAAACCCGTAGAATAACTTTGCTCACACCGCGCTTCCGATCTGCTTATCAAAAGGTATGCTCTTTCGTCAGTATCTCGACTAATGTTCATTTATACACAAAAGCCGGGGTTTTCGGACTTTGGGCAGTCCTGTAGTTAAAATACATTATTGTGTATAGGATTATACTCCTAGTTACAAATGACCAATAGGGTAACTTTTAATTATTCTGTATAGCGATAGATAAGCCTTTAATGTATTTTATAAATTTATCTCGGTTTCATATAGAGTATGTTACTTTCACCGCACTCTGCGTTCCATCATATCTCTTCACTACTATCGCACAGCATCCACGAATAAAGAACTTATGTTACCTTTTAAAACTCTAATCTCTTGGTTAAGATTCTGTGTGATTTCATTTTTTCTTACTCACATTATGGTCTTTCATTCGTAACACTATTACTCAACCACACTAACAGCCTTTTGTTACCGTGCATTTCTACATGGCCTCGTTATCGACAATTACTTCCGTAAGTTTGTCAACCCTTTGGAGACATTCTCACCACCAGCATTTATAAGTCCCTGGCATATAGGCAACACCGTCCACCTCTGCACAGTTTTCATATAATCTTACGTTGCTTTCTGCCGGTCTCAACGAACTCCAGACAATCGGCATTTCCACACGTACCGCCTGCCTGAGTATCAGAGGAAACATTTCGAAGCGTTTCTCTATATTCAACCTTATTGGATTACCAGTACATCTCTTTTAAAGCACCTCTTTTTCACACTTGTAGCGAAACAAGTTATACTTTTGTTCAGGTTGCAGACTTTTTGTAAAATCCAATGCTTTACGGGCTGATAGCATGAACCAACTTATGCACCGACTCCAACAACAATGTGAGATTCCCTTATGTATCCGTGACGCCTCGCTCTGTTTTAGTCTTATGATAGTAGATATTCTCGGTTGTCATAAACTCAAATCTTGTAATGGCGCATTATCACATTACACAGAAAACAATGATACGCGGTTGTCCACATATTCCGCACATCTTTTATCTAGCAACCATGGCATCAGCTTATAATACCACCTAGCGGTATTCCTTGTCGGGGTATTGGATTTTTCATCTTGGCATCTCAATAAACTAATTGAGGCTACAATAATTAGATAAATATACTGATCGGCAGTTCTATAGATGTCAATATCTTTCGCAAATGCAATTTGTAGGTCACTTGACTTTGTTAACACCATTAAAAAAGAAATCTCCTTATTGTAACATTTTCTATTTCTTTTATGAATAGGTAATCATATGTATGGTATTTTTACCTGCCACATAGATCTATCATCACGGTATTTTTATTATGGCATTTTATCGCATTGTCCGTGTTCTGAATAAAATGATTCACCTTTAACATAATAAAATTGGCAAGCATATCGTTCTTGGAGTAGCATTAATTATAAAATCCTCTCTTAGTGAGAGATATAATTTTTGCTATATCCTCAATAGTTGTCCGCACATATTCTTTCGCGAGAAAAACGTTCAGTTCCGCAACCATCTTATATTAATACATTATTTTTATGATTACATATATACCATTCCACAGAAAATATAATTTCTGAATTGTTTCTATAATTATTTATTACATCAAACTTTAATAAAACAACAATATCGCATATTCCACACACAGCACTATTCCCCTTTCTATTTCCATATAATTATATTTAAAGTGTCTCTACTTCCACCCCTGTCTTTTAGCCAGATCGTCCATCGAAAAACAAAATTTCTCCCACCGCGTCAATGTTATCTGTGACGGGTCGCCTTCCCGTATACGCAGCGTCCTCCGTATCTCTTTGGGTATAACTACCCTGCCCAGCTCGTCTATTCGCCTCACTATTCCTGTCGCTTTCATGGTTCCTCCTGTGGTGTGGTAATCTTTGCTTTGTTTTCATAGTATCCGCAGCTTTTCCAAGGGTATGCAAGACTTTGCCATGGTGGATTTTGCCATGTTTTCACAAAGGTAATCCTTCAGTTATGCTACCATCAGTTGACAAGAGCACACAAGCCCTAAAGGCTTGTCTTGGGACGCTCCTGCGTTCTCGTTGCTTGTATTACATCCAGTAGTACTGCGCTCCTCGGCCTTGGATCGCCCTCAAAACAAGCTCTTTAGGGTCTTCGAGTTTTAGAAGTCAAAGAGTATGGCAGAACAAGGAGGACGAGTGCAGAAATACTGGTTGTATTTCAAATGAGGACGACACAGTTATGCCGTGCTGTTTGGCTTCTAAAACCTTGTGTGCTCTTGTCAACTGATGGTATAATAAGGGCAGCATAATATCCGGAGGTTTAATGTATGGCAGGGGATACCGTTCGCCTTTACACCCGGCAAAACGACAAGACGCTGCTTATGCTCGAGCATGGCGGCAGGATACTCAACCAGCGCGTATACGTGCAGCTCCACTTCGGGGACATGGCAAAGCACTATCTCGAATGCTATGACTGGTTCTCCCGGGAGGCGGCAAAGCGCGTGCCAAAGCCCGACTATGCGGAGCTTCCAATATGGTGTGCGGTGGAGGCAAGCCGCTGCCTGCCCCCGGAGCCCGGCACCGTGGTATACGTGGTGGACATACCCAGGAAAAAGGTGATATACTTTGACGATGGCAAGTGGGACTATGTTTTGAACCACCACTACCTGCCGGATTCGCCCGATGACGAAAAGGCCTACAAGAAGCACCTTGCCGACTGCGGCTTTACTAACGGCTTTGAGTTTTTTGAGGGACGCTACGCCAATAAATTTCCATACGAGATGCGCCGCATAGAAGAAAGCTGGAGCCGGGTGTTCGATGTGAACATGGCCTCCCCTACCCTCTGCGGAAACATATGGGAAATACCAAAAGAAAGCATAGTCCGCATAGTGCGGCCCGGCGAACGGGTCACAGAATAACATATATATAAAGGAGTACACAATGGAACTCAATACTGCACTGCAAAAGCTCAAGGAATACGAAAGGCGAAGCTTTGCCCTGTACCATGCTTCAGGGCTCATCTACTATGACGGCGCGACGACGGCCCCCAAGGGCTCTGCGGGGGTACGCGCCATAACCTTGGGCGAGCTTTCCCGCATAAGCTATAAGCATACCACCGCTAAGGAATCCATCGAAATGCTGGAATGCCTCATGGCGCATTCCGACGAGCTCAACCCCGTGACCCGCCGCAAGGCCAGTGAGCTTTACAGGGATTACGAGCGTACCCACAGGGTACCCATCGAGGAATTCGTGGCCCACCAGCAGCTTTGCAGCGAGGCGGACAGCGTATGGCACGAGGCAAAGGTGAAGGACGACTTTTCCATGTTCGAGCCCTACCTCCAGAAGATGTTCGACAGCACGAAGCGCATGGCGCTCTATATGGAGCCGGACAAGCGCCCCTATGATACCATGCTGGATAACTTTGAGCGCGGCCTTACCGCATCAGCCTGCGATGCTTTCTTCGATACCCTCAAAAAGCGCCTCGTACCGCTTATGCACAAGGTCGTCGAGCATGGCGACAGGGTAAACGACGCGCCCCTTCGCCAGAGCTTCCCCATTGCAAAGCAGAAGGAGCTTTCGAGTTACCTCATGGACGTGATGGGCATCGACAGGGATCACTGCATACTGGGGGAGACCGAGCATCCCTTCACCACCGACTTTTCCAAGTACGATGTGCGTATAACCACACACTACTATGAAAACAATTTCGCCGCCTCCCTGTATTCCGTAATACACGAGGGCGGCCACGCGCTGTATGAGCTGCATACCGGCGACGAGCTGGCCTGCTCGAATCTCGGCCGCGGCGCGTCCATGGCGATGCACGAGAGCCAGTCCCGCTTCTATGAGAACATAATCGGCAGAAGCAGGGAGTTCTGCGGCCTCATCTTCCCCTTTGTAAAGAAGGAATTCAGCCCGCTGCTTGACGGCGTATCCGGCGAGGAGTTCTACCGCATGATAAACAAGTCCTCCCCCTCCCTCATACGCCTGGAGGCGGACGAGCTTACCTACTGCCTGCACATAATGATACGCTACCAGCTCGAGCGCGCCATGATCGACGGCAGCATCACCGCGCACGACCTGCCCCATGAGTGGAACAGGCTCTATAAGGAATACCTCGGCGTGGACGTGCCCTCGGATAAGCTCGGCGTCTTGCAGGATTCCCACTGGGCAAACGGCAACATAGGCTACTTCCCCTCCTATGCCATAGGCTCCGCCTACGGCGCGCAGTACTACAAGGAGATGAACCGCGATTTCGACGTGAAGGCGGCCTTAAGCGCGGGCGAGCTCTGCAAAATAAACCGCTGGATGGAGGATAAGATCTGGAAATACGGCTGCATGAAGGATCCCATGGCGCTGTTCGAGTCCGTCTGCGGCAAGTTCGACCCCACCTGCTATGCCGATTACCTCGAGAACAAGTACTCTGAAATATACGGCCTGTAAAAGCGCATTGCAAAAGCGCCCCGAAAAAATTCGGGGCGCTTTGCTGCTTTTTGGATCAGTTGAGCCTTACTTCCTTGGCGGTCTCGGGCAGGAAGCAGCCCTTGAGGTCGTACTTGTTATAGCCGCTGTAATCGGACAGCATACGGCCCTCAAGACCGTAGCTTCGGATAAAGCGCTTTCCGTCAACGCTGGTCCAGTTTTCCAGATCCCAGGTGAGGTAGCCGTCCTCGTCCGTCTTTTTCTCGGCGAATATCAGGTCTACCTGACGGTTATGGTTGGCGATAAGGTCGACCAGTTCTTCAGTAGTTAGGTCCTTTTCCACCTTTTCTATAACGTCATTTACCTTCATATCATATCTCCCTTAGCCAACATACCCGGCCTTCTTGAGTATCTCAAGAGCCTTTTCGTGGTTGGCTTCGCTCATCATTACCAGAGGGCCGGTGCAGCCCATGCCGGATTCCGCATAGATGCCGGCCTTCCAGAGGGCCTGTACCGCGTCCTCAAGGTCCATGACCTCGATGCCGGGAATAGAGGCTGTGCAGGGCTCCGCGGGGGGAGCGGTCACCGTCTCTGTCTCGGCCGCGGGCTTGGCGGCCGCCTTGCGGGCGGCAAGTATCTTGGACAGGCCGGCCTTTTCGGCCTTTTCAAACTCCGCCTTGGCCACGTCGAACACCTTGCCGCGTATGAGCTGGGCGGCGTATTCCAATGCGTTGGCTATTACCGGCGCGCCGGAAGCGCGGGATACTATCATTATGAGCTTGTCGTAGCCCTCTCCTATGCCGGGGCCGTAGCCGTATCCGGAGGCCTCGAAGCTGCCGCCGGTGGTGAAGCTGGAGAGCATCTTTACCATGACGTTGCCCGTGAGGGAATCCATCACCATTACGTCGGGAGTGCCCTGCAAAACGTCGTTGCCCCGCATGACCGCGCCGCCGTCCGCCCTTGCGGACTCCGCGAACTTAAGGTCGTAGCCGTTTTTCTGAAGCTCCTTAAGCGCCATCTCGGTCTGACGCGCGCCGTCCACGTTGAGTATGCCCAGTGTGGGCTCCTTTACGCCGCAGGCCTTGGCCGCTATGATGCCGTAAACTGCGTTCTTTATCATGCCCTCGATGCGGTCGGCGCTGCTGGTGCCCGTAGTGTTGGCAACGAACATCTCCTTGCCCTTGGCCGGAGTTATTACGCGGCCCACGGTGGATACGCCGATGGGGAAGGGGAAATGCATGGTGACTGCGCCGTCCACCTCGCCCTTTTCCACCATCTCCTCCATCTTCTTGTGGCCTTCCTCGTCGTCTGCCACATGTATTGTGGTTATGCCTTCATGCTCCAGAGAGCCTATGTAATATACGTCCACGCCCCGGGCCGCTGCCATGACCGCAGCCTGCATGGCGTTCTCTTCGCCGTGCTCGCTGCCCATGCCGGTAAGGGCTATTCTGGGCTTAACGCCGAAGCTGCCGCTTTCCAGGCCTTCCGCCATTTCCATAAAGGCCTTGGCGATTATCTTTTTCTCCATGCTCATGGGTTTACCCCCTTTACTCTTCTTCGCTTGCGAGGAGAGCGGCTGCAAACTCCTTCATGGACTTTGCGATCATCTTCTTGATCTCCTCCTCGCTGACGCCAGCCGCCTTCTCCGCGCCGGAGTTGGCCTGGATAACGAAGGATACGCCGTCGAACAGGTTGGTCATGCGGCCGAGGAACAGAGATCCCTTGCCTATTACCATTACCCTCTTCATCTTGCCGTCCATTATGGCGTTGCGCACATGGCCTATGCAGGGCACGCCGCTGGGAATATGGCCCTGAGTGGGAGCCCAGCCGGTAAAGCCGTGCTCAACTGTGAACTTGGCCAAATCTGCCTTCTGAAGGTCACCCTTCTTTACGGCGAGGGCGGCTATCATCTTATAGTTGGCAAGAGGTACGTCTCCTGCGCCTGCGGGCTTGGTTATATCAGGGTTCTGCATCTCGGGGGAGAATTTATCGATGTCAGTGACCTTGAGGCCGTTCCTCTCCAGGGGATCGGTCACAAGGGAGCCTATTACGGCCTGGGGGGCGGAGCCGGTGCCCACGCTGTGACGGCCCAATATGTCCAGGTTGATCTCTGGGCTTACGCCGTCGTCCTGAGTGACTATTACGGAGAACCCGCCCAGCATATCCTCAAGTATGGGCAGGCCCTTCTTAACGTGATCCTTGCCGTTCATGCCAAGCTTTGCGGTGCAGCCGCCGGCGGTCACGGCAACGGTCTTGTATGCGCCGGAAGCCACGAGGGCTGCTGCCTCTATCATGGCGTGGGCGGGCGCGGCGCAGAAGCCGCGGCAGTCGGAGCCGGTGGCATTGCTGAGGCCGGCTATTTCAGCCGCCGACTTTGCGAAGTTGCCGCCGCCGCGCTGGTTCATATCGCCGCAGGCCTCTTCTGCGCAGTCGATTACATATTCTACATCCTCTTTTGCTATGCCGGCGTTCTTTACTGCCGCAAGAAGCGCAAGAACGCTGGAAGCCTTATCCGCGATGTTCTCGTGCATTACATGGGCGGATAAGTTGACGTCTATGTCATGGGCGCGCTTTACGCAGCCTACCAGCTTGTCGTGGTGATACAGTCCCTCGCTGTGCTCCTCTGACACCAGCCGCTCTATTTCGGAGAGCTCTATGCCGTCGTTCACGCGGGCCATTATGGTCTCGTCGATGAGGGGGTTTTCCGCAAGCTTCGCCTTGTTCTCCGCTACGAAATCCTTGTCAAGATATACCAGCTCAAACACGTCGCAGGCCTGCATGAGAAGAAGGAACTCCTCCTGAGGCATCATCTGACCGAACTGACCGAAGCGGCCGTTCTTGGGGCATACCTTGTCGCACCAGGGCTGGGGTACTTCAGCAAGCTCATCGGGGGTGACGTTGCCGATATAGACCTGGTTGGGATAGTAGGAAAGCACGTCCTCAAAGCTCCTTATATGACCGGGCAGCTCCTTAAGGTATTCGCTTTCGGGGTTCACTATGCGCTCGGTGGTCTGGGTGGTGCCGTTATGAATGACCATATCCGGGGTGTGTACCAGAATATAGCCCGCTCCTTTGATTACGCTTTTCATTGCTTTGCTCCTTGCTTTTATTTTATATATAAAAGAAATAATAACTTTATTCTAAAAAAGGAGGCGGTAGGACAAAGCTATCGCCTCCCCGTATGCGTTACTTGTCGAGATACTTGCAGTACTGCTCCCTGATAGCGCTCATCTCATTGATGATATCGTCAACATCGAGGACCATCTCCATCATGCTGACCTGCTCGTCATAAACAGCGGGATCGAATTCTGCCTTTACCTCAGGCTCACATACGTGATAAACCGTAAGTCCAAGCTGGACTCCTGTCAACGGACCTGCGTAGGTGGGGTCACCGTTGGTGACCGTCTCAGCAGCGAGTCCGGAAGCCTCGCCTTCAGCTGCGCCCAGGAGAACTACTACGTTCTCGGGGCCATACTGCTCGGCGAATTCCTTGACGCGCTTCTGGTTTTCCAGATCCATTGCGCCTGCGGCCGTTCAGACAAAGCACTCGGTGGAGGAGAATACTACTTCTGCGCCAGCGGATTCAGCGCAGGCAGCTATCGCCTGTCCCGGTATACCGTCGCGGTCGCCTATGATCACGCATTTCTTACCGGCTAAAATGCTCATTACCTTATCTCCTTTCTCAAAATTTACCTATATAGACAGCCCTTTGGGGCTACCTAACGCTTTTATTTGCACGCGATCAGGCGTACTTCTTTATCATGGCCTCTACGTTCTCCGGAGTGGCGTCGTCCTTAACACAGGAATCGATCATTTCGCCGTTTTCGTATACTGCGATAACGGGCAGGCCAAGTATCTTCTGGCTGATGGCCAGACGGCGGGCTTTAGTGGTGTTGAGGGCGCAGAACTTGAGAGTTGCGCCGTACTTCTCTGCAAACTCGTGTACATGGGGCATGAGGGCAGCACAGGGTACGCAGCCATCGCCATAAAAGTCCACTACTACCTTACCGGGAGCCTGAAGCACTTCCGCTTCGAACGTGGTCTTATCTACTTCCAGCATGATTTTTTATCTCCTTGTATTTATTTTTAGTTTAAATCAGCTATGTACTTTTCAGCCTGCATCGCGGCTATTGCGCCGTCGGCAGCTGCGGTGACTACCTGACGGAGGGACTTCTTGCGGATATCCCCTGCGGCGAACACGCCCTCAATGTTGGTGTGCATGTTGTCGTCGGTCAGGATATAGTTGTTCTCCATATCTATTATGCCCTGGAACAGATCGCTGTTGGGCAGTAGGCCAATGAAGCCGAACAGGCCGAATATGCCGTCGTCCTCGTCCGCCTCGATAGTGGTCAGTTCCCCGGTCTTGGTGTTCTTTACGATCATCTTGCTCAGCATTCCGTCGCCGTCCACTTCTTCAACGACGTGATCCCACATGAAATGAAGCTTTTCGTTCTTGAATGCCTTTTCCTGAATGGACTTGGCGGCGCGAAGCTCGTTTCTTCTATGTATAATGGTCACCTTGCGTGCGAACTTGGTAAGGTACATGGCCTCCTCAACGGCAGCGTCGCCTCCGCCGACCACATACACCTCGAAATCCTCGAAGAAGGCGGCGTCGCAGGTGGCGCAGAAGGAAATGCCCTTGCCTACGAACTGCTCTTCGTTCTTGCAGCCTATGGGACGGGGATGTGCGCCGGTGGCGATGATGACGGTCCTGGCCTCATATTCGCCCTTGGTGCCCACCAGCTTCTTGGTCTTGCCGGAGAAGTCCACGGACTTTATGGTGTCGCTCACTCTCTCGCAGCCGAACTTCTTGGCCTGCTCGGTCATCCTCGCGATGAGGCTGGGGCCGGATTCGCCCTCAAGCTGCTGGCCGGGGTAGTTCTCGATCTCGTTGGTGATGGCGATCTGGCCGCCGTCCTGACCCTTCTCTATTATAAGGGTGGACAGTCTGCTGCGCCCGGCGTACAGGCCGGCGGTAAGCCCTGCGGGGCCAGCTCCCAACACTATTACATCGTATATTTTGCTCATAACAAGTACTCTCCTTGTTTAATAGTCGCTTTCATGCAGTCATCCGCGCCTTAGTCAATACGTTCCGCGCGCAATCACCGTTATTTCAAATATGAAATCTGATCCATTCATCATTATAAGGCTTTACGTCAGATAAAACAAGTGACACTTCTGCCTTATTGTTCATATTTGCATATAAAAATCAGGATTTTGTTCAAAATTTTGTTTACCGCCTTTTCCGTTGAGAGGCCGCGCCCCTTCGAACAACCCTCTCCCGATTCTCTGAGGGAACCGGGAGAGGATCCAGCGATTATACTATTTATAGTATATTGATCAGACCTCGAAGATGGTCTGGCCGGTGACCTCGGTGGTCAGGGCCTCAAGGGCGCGGTTGACCAGCTTCTTGCGCAGAGCGTACTCTTCGTCATGGGAGAGGCTGGGGTTGCCCAGGGGGTGAGGTATGGCGATGGTGGGAACTATACGGTTCGCACCAACGGTCATGGATATAGGAGTTACAGTGCACATATGAACTACGGGGATACCCGCACGCTCGATTTCCTTTACCATCGTTGCGCCGCAACGAGTGCAGGTTCCTCAGGTAGAGGTCATGATTACGCCGTCAACGCCAGCCTTTTTGAGCTTCTGTGCGTACTCGGCGGCGAAAGCCTTCGCGGATGCGACGGCGGTGCCGTTACCGACGGTGGCATAATACAGGTTGTGCAGCTTGCCGATCTTGCCCTCGCGCTCAAACTCGCGCATTACGTCTACGGGCAGCACGCGGTTGGGATCATCATTGGCGTATACGGGATCGTAACCGCCGTGAGCGGTCTCGTGATCAGCGGAGGAGAGCTTATCGAAGCCGTCCAGGCTGTACTCGCCATAGTGGGAAGCGGAGGAGGACTCAATGTGGTCGGGGTTGCCCTTGGGAACAATACCGCCGGAGGTGCACAGGGCGATGGTAGCCTTGCTCAGATCCTTGATGGCGGGATTGGGGGCCACGCGGTCAAAGGAGGGCATGGGATACTCGGTCACGAAGTGCTCGCCATTGAGCTTCTTGAGCAGCATATCTACGGCGCGCTTGGAGCCGCGCTCCTTCTCGAAGAAGTTCTTGCGGATGCCGTTGGGCATATAGCCTTCCTCGCAGGAGGCGCCGATTTCCTCGCCCTTCATGAGCTTGAGAGCCAGCTTTGCCATGCCGGGAGCAGCCTTGCGCATACCGGCGGCGCTGTTGGCGGTCTCATATATGAGGACCTTGTTTTTCAGGTCTGCGCCGGGGTTCTCGACGTACATACCGGTAAGAACGGGGATGCCCAGCTCTTCCTGTACCGCGAGGGCTATGTTGGCGCAGGCATAGCCGTAACGGCCTGCGTTGAAGGCGGGACCTGCGATGAACATATCGGGCTTCTCGGCCTTGACCCACTCGAGGATCTGAGCCTTGGCGTCCTTTTCATGCTCCGCATAGTAAGAGTCGCCGCAGATGATTGTCTTTACGATTTCAGCCTCGCCCTTCCATACCTGATTGAAAGCCATGCCGGGGCCTACAAAGCCCTCACGAAGCTCGGGGGCTATGTGAGCCATTTCTTCACCGCCGATGTTGGCGAAGAACTGGTTGATGTAATGAACTACACGATAACTCATGGATTTGGCCTCCTTCCTTATTACCTTGCGCTGAGATAGCCGAAGCCCATCTCGTTGGTAGCGCCGGTGATGACCTGTATCTCGGCCTCGATGGTGCCGTCAGGACGCAGGGAACCCGCATGGCTTCCGGCTATCCTGTCGATATCCTCCAGCGTGCCGATGACCTTGTCCATCTTGGGCAGGATTATTACCTGGTTGGCATTGCCGCCGGTTACTACCGCGTCCGCCAGAGGATCGGCGTCTGCCAGGGACTGGGACTTGCCGTCCTGACCGGCATACTCATCGGTGATGATGGTGGTCTTTACGCCCTGAAGCTCGATCTTCTTGGTGTTCATGATAAGGTCGGTATCGGGATTGCCGAAGCCTTCCTGAGATACGATAACGCCGTCAAGATCCAGCAGGCGGCAGAGCTTTGCCGTCCAGTCGGAGGAGCGCATCTTATCAGCCAGGTATACGTTCTCATTGGTGATGATATTGCACACGTAGTTGATGGTCTTGCCGTGCTGCTCAAACAGGTCTGCCACCACGGGGTTGTTCTGATGATGATAAGTGGTGTTCTTATCGCAGGCAGAGACGCAGTTGCCGCTGATGATAGCGCCATCCATGGTCTCGGTGGGGTTGATGATGGTGGTAAGGCTCTTCTTGGCGTCTACGCCGTATACGTAGGTGTCATGGAGCAGGCCCTGGCTCTGGAGCATATGGACATACGCTACACGGGGCAGGTCGGGCCACTTCTGCATGCCTTCCTTGATGCCGAGGGTCTCGTATTCCTTGGTGGAATCGGGAGTCACATTGCGGCCCAGCTCACCGATATAGGTGGCGGCGCGGAGGCCGGCGATGCGCACGGCGTGCTCATACTCATGCTGATGTACGCCCGCTACAGGCTCACATACCAGTACCAGGTTCAACAGCTTGGAGAAAGCGGTGTAGTCGGCGCCGGGGCCGGTCATGTCGATAACGCCCTCCTGGAAGCCAACGATCTTACCGGCGGTAACGACTGCCATGCCGCGGAGCACATGAGTCTTGCCGGAGCCTACGGTGTCTACCTTGGCGATGACGCCGGGGAATTCGCCGCCGGGGCCTTCTACCTTGACACGGGGTTCGATTACGTCCTTGACCGGGGTTATGCGCACGCTCTCGCCGGGTTTGGCAATGTCAAAATGAGCGTCCTTTACACAGGCCTTAACGTCGTCGTCTCCGAAAACGAAATTCTTGGCCTCGTCAGCGTTTACGAAGAGAATGCCGTTTTCAAGCTTTGATTCCTTTGAGAATTGAATGTCCTTGATCTCTATGAATCCAAGTTCCAATTTCAAAGAAAACACCTCCTTTTCTTATTCTTATTTGGGAATGATGTTCTATTTTGCTAAACCCGCCGCCGCGTCAAATTCCATGGCGCCTGCGATCAAGGTATAGTCAACCAGTTGAAAATCCTTCAAAAGCTCATCTGTAAGTATGCGCTTTTTAGGGGGGAATTTATCATAGGCTATGATGCTGTTAGACATCATTTCGGCCTGCTCCGCCGAAAAGGTGTGCGGGCTTTTCGATACCGCTATGGAGCGGTACACCGTTTCATTAGGCTTTACGCTGCCCGCAAGCGGGTGGGTGTACAGGGTATGTCCTATGTATACCAGATCGCGTACCTTCACGAGCACGTCCCTGTATCCGCCGTCTACGAATTCTATGGGATAGCAGTCGCCCATGCACTTTACCACAAGGGGATTATTGGTTATCAGCAGGTAATCATGACCGCTGCGCATTATTGCTCCCTTTCCGCCCCCCAAATAAAATACAGAGGGCTAACAACATACCGAATATGCTGCCTGCCCTCTGTTTATTAACCTGAGAGATTCCCTGTTTTTCATACCGTTACAGGTTGCTCCTTCGGTGCCCTCGCTTTCCAGAGTTCCGTCAGAACACAGTCTTTTCGCCTGAGATGTTCACGGCGCGCCGGCAATGCGCGCCGCTTATTCCTTCGGCCTCCGCCAAGTTACGGCAGAATCTCCTGCATTCATCAACCGCTTTATATCATTCTCGACCCGCAGGCCCGATATCGATCTTTTTTTCTTTAGTCCTTTCCTTATCCCTTTTCCTGTTATCGTCAATCGGTATCATCTATTGATTTCATCTATATTTTATATCGTTATCAAAGGTTTTTGCAATAGCTTTTTTATGTTTTATTGATAAAAAAGACTCATAAGTTTATTATCGCAGACGCGCCTGTCATCATTCCCGCTTATGGTTTTTTAGCTTTGTGCGGATACCGTCCGTCAAGCTGTATCAAAAGCTGTTGAAATGATCCCCCCTCCGATTTATAATTTTTGATTATGAGGTATTCAAATACAAAAACAGCCCGTTTCCTTTCCCGCCCCAACAGATTCGTAGCCATGGTGGCAATCGACGGAAAAGCCGAAGCGGTTCACGTAAAGAACACCGGCCGCTGCAAAGAGCTGCTTATACCGGGCTCCACGGTAGTGCTCACAAAGCCCGGCGGTTCTGCCAGGAAGACGAGCTACGACCTTATTGCAGTTTACCGGGACGGACAACTGATCAACATTGACAGCCAGGCCCCCAACAAGGCCGCGGCGGAATACATATATACGCTGTATCCGGACGCGGAGCTTATAAAGCCGGAGTACTCCCACGGCGATTCCCGGCTGGACTTCTACATAGAACACGGCGGCGGAAAACCGGTATTAATGGAAGTCAAGGGAGTAACGCTGCTTGAGGGAGCCACGGCGTTATTCCCGGACGCCCCAACGGAGCGGGGTGTAAAGCACCTGAAGCACCTCGCCGCCTGGGCAAGAGCGGGCTATGAGGCCTGCCTGCTTTTCATAGTGCAGATGAAGCTGGCCAAGCTTGTCATGCCCAACGACGTTACCCATCCGGCCTTTGGTCAAGCCCTGCGCGAAGCCGCAGCGGCAGGCGTCCGCGTCTGCGCGGTAGACTGTAAAGTGACTGAGGACAGCATGACCCCCGACGCGCCTGTGCCGGTGGTTCTGAACAGAAAATAATATTTTTAAAGGAGAAAGCTGCAAATGTCAAATGTGGGCATAATAGGTGGAGCGGACGGCCCCACCGCCATATTCGTTACCTCCGCCCTTCCGAGAATGCTCAACCCCTGGGGCATAGCTATAATACTGCTTATGATGATACCCAACGTGATATTCGCCCTCAGACACCGTAATATGGAGAACAGGTGCAAAAGCAGGTTCATCAACATACTTGAGCAGATAGGCCGCTACGGCTGCCTTGTTCTGATGATAATCTGCATAGGTCTGGATAAGTTCGGCTTCGGATCGGTAGAGGATTTCCTCATATACCTCTTTGGCAGCGCTCTGCTGCTTCTCGCGTATTTTATCTTCTGGATACTCTACGGCAGATCCCCCTCCCGCAAAAAGGCTCTGGCACTGTCCATAATACCATGCTGTCTGTTCCTGCTCTGCGGCGTGACGCTCAGGCAGTGGCCGCTGGTAGTATTCTCGATGCTTTTCTGCGTCGGTCACATCTGTGTGACCCTTTCAAACAACCCTAAATAGAGATCGTTTTTTGCAATTACAAGACGAAAAATATTCATGGCTGAAATTTGAGCGCCGGCATCGTCACCGGCGTTTTTATAGTATTGGAAATATCATTAAATATTTAAATATTGTGATTTTATGCATTTACAAAATTTATACTTTACAAACCCGTCTCACCGCTACTACAATATTATTAATGGGTGAAAGTTTATCCTTTTATGCAAAATCATTCGCACCGTATTTCACTCGCCCTTACCATCAGTTGACAAGGACACACAAGGTTTTAGAAGCCAAACAGCACGGCATAACTGTGTCGTCCTCATTTGAAATACAACCAGTATTTCTGCACTCGTCCTCCTTGTTCTGCCATACTCTTTGGCTTCTAAAACTCGAAGACCCTAAAGAGCTTGTTTTGAGGGCGATCCAAGGCCGAGGAGCGCAGTACTACTGGATGTAATACAAGCGACGAGAACGCAGGAGCGTCCCAAAACAAGCCTTTAGGGCTTGTGTGCTCTTGTCAACTGATGGTACCAACATCACTTTAATAAGGAGAAGCGACAATGAGCAGACTTGACATCATGACGCCCAGTCGTTCCCAGACCGTCATTGACGGCCTTTACAGGGACGTTGAAAGGCGTATTGCTTCCAGCCCTCCGGGCCTTTGCCCAGTCGACCTCGCCCTCAGCTTTCTCAGGCTGTGCCATGCGCAGACCTGCGGCAAGTGCGTACCCTGCCGCATAGGCTTAGGTCAGCTTGCCACCCTTCTGGAGCAGGTCCTCAACGGGGAAGCTACCATGGAGACCCTATCCATAATCGAGCGCACCGCCAGAGTAATATATAACTCTGCGGACTGCGCCATCGGCCGCGACGCCGCCCGCCTTGTATCCGACGGGCTCGCGGGCTTCCGGGATGACTATGAGGAGCACATACTGCACCACCGCTGCCTCGGCGGAATGCAGAACCCCGTGCCCTGCGTGGCCCTCTGCCCCGCCGGTGTGGATATACCCGGCTATGTGGCTCTTGTCAAAAACCGCCGCTATGCCGACGCCGTAAGGCTTATCCGCAAGGACAATCCCTTCCCTTCCGCCTGCGCTTACATATGCGAGCATCCCTGCGAGGCCCGCTGCCGCCGCCGCATGATAGACGATGCGATAAACATACGCGGCCTTAAGCGTTACGCCGTAGATCACGCCGGCGACGTGCCCAACCCCTCCAATGCCCAGCCCACCGGCAAGACCGTAGCCGTTATAGGCGGCGGCCCCGGCGGACTTTCCGCGGCATACTACCTCTCCCTCATGGGCCATAAAGTGACCGTATTTGAGCAGAGATCAAAGCTGGGCGGCATGCTGCGCTACGGCATCCCCTCCTATCGCTTCCCAAGGGAAATACTGGATAAGGAGATCGAATCCATACTCTCTACCGGCATAGAAGTAAAGACCGGCATAACCGTCGGAAGCGACGTGAGCTTCGACGAGCTTAAGAACAAATATGACGCACTGTATATAGCCATAGGCGCCCACACCGACAAAAAGACCGGCATAGAGGGCGAAAACAGCGAGGGCGTGATGAGCGCCGTCGAGATGCTCCGCGCCATAGGCGACGACAGCCTGCCCGACTTTACCGGCAAGGAGATAGTCGTGATAGGCGGCGGCAACGTGGCAATGGACGTATGCAGAAGCTCCGTCCGCCTCGGCGCAAGGAAGGTATCCTGCGTATACCGCCGCCGTCAGGCCGACATGACCGCGCTCCCCGAGGAGGTGGAGGGCGCCATAGCCGAGGGCGTAGAGCTCGTTACCCTCGCCGCCCCCGTCCGCATAGAGGCAGACGAAAACGGCCGCGCTACAGCCCTCTGGGCACAGCCCCAGATAATAGGCACTATAGACGCCGCCGGCCGGCCCCGCCCGGAAAAGGCAGCCCGCGATGAGATACGCATACCCGCCGACATAATCATTGTAGCCATAGGTCAGGGCATTGAGACTCACGGCTTTGAGCAGAGCAAGATATCCATAAAACGCGGCACTTTCATCGCCGAGGCCAGCGGTCAGATAGACAACATGGACGGCGTATTCGCCGGCGGCGACTGTGTCACCGGCCCCGCAACCGTTATCCGCGCCATAGCCGCAGGTAAGGTGGCTGCAGCAAATATAGACGAGTATCTGGGGTTCCATCACGAGATCAGCGTCGATGTCGTCGTGCCCGATCCTCAGCTCACCAGCAACCCGCCTCACGGCCGCATCAACACCACAGAGCGCCAGGCCTGTGAGCGCAAGAACGACTTTACCTGCATCGAGTGCGGTATGACCGATGAGGAGGCCAACGCCGAGTCGTCCCGCTGCCTGAGGTGCGACCACTTCGGCTACGGAATATTCAGGGGAGGGAGGAAGAGCACATGGTAAACCTCAAGATAGACAACATACCGGTATCCGTGCCGGAGGGGACCACCATACTGGAGGCCGCCCGTTCCGTAAACATCGAGATACCCACGCTTTGCTACCTCAAGGGAATGAACGAGATAGCGGCCTGCCGCATATGCTGCGTGGAGCTTGTCGGTCACGACAGGCTGATCCCCGCCTGCGACAACGTAGTAGCGGAGGGGATGGAGGTGCTCACCAACAGCCACAAGGTGCGCGAGGCGCGCCGCTCCAATCTGCGCCTGCTGCTGTCCCATCACGACGTGAGCTGCACCAACTGCACAAGAAGCGGCAACTGTACGCTCCAGTCGCTCGCCAACGACTTCAATATGCGCGGCACGCATTACCCGAAGAAGCTCCTCATAGACAAGGCCGACATCACCGCTCCGCTCATAAGGGAGAACAACAAGTGCGTAATGTGTATGCGCTGCATACAGATCTGCGAAAAGGTGCAGACCGTGAATATATGGGATCTGCTCGGCACCGGCTCGCGGGCGATGGTTGACGTATCCCGCAACCGCAGGATAAAGGATACCGAGTGTACCTACTGCGGCCAGTGCATAACCCACTGCCCCACCGCCGCCATAAGGGAGCGCGACGACACCGGCAGGGTATACGACGCAATAGACGACGAGAATATCGTTACCGTAGTTCAGGTGGCTCCCGCGGTGCGCGCCGCATGGGCAGAGCGTTACGGCCTCGATGCCGAGTTCGCCACCCCCAGGCGCATGGCTGCGGCCCTCCGCCGCATGGGCTTTGACTATGTGTTCGATACCGACTTCACCGCCGACCTCACCATAATGGAAGAAGGCAGTGAATTTATAGAGCGCTTTACCCATAAGGATCAGCACAAGTGGCCCATGTTCACCTCCTGCTGCCCGGGCTGGGTTCGCTTTTTGAAGTCCCAGTATCCCGAGCTTACGGATAACCTTTCCACCGCCAAATCCCCCCAGCAGATGTTCGGCGCCGTGGCAAAGAGCTACTTTGCCGAGAAGATAGGCGTGGACCCCCACAAGATATTCGTGGTATCCGTAATGCCCTGCGTATCCAAGAAGAGCGAGTGCGCCCTGCCCACCATGAAGGACGCCTGCGGCGATCCCGACGTGGATGTGGTCATCACCACCCGCGAGCTGAATATCATGATGCGCGCCAACCACATCAACCCCGTATTCCTGCCCGAGGAAGACTTCGACAGTCCATTGGGTACCGGCACCGGAGCCGCCGTCATATTCGGCGCTACCGGCGGCGTTATGGACGCGGCGCTGCGCTCCGCATACTACCTCATCACCGGCAGCAATCCTGATCCCGACGCCTTCAGGTCCGTCCGCGGCATGGACGGCTGGAAGGAATCCGTATTCGAGATACCCGGCGCGGGCGAGGTGCGGGTAGCCGTGGCCAGCGGCCTCGGCAATGCGCGCAAGCTTATTCAGGCTATCAAGCGCGGCGAGGTGCATTACGACTTTGTTGAGATAATGGCCTGCCCCGGCGGCTGCGCGGGCGGCGGCGGACAGCCCATCGTAGACGGCTGCGAGCTGGCGGACGAGCGCGGCAGCGTCCTTTGGAGGCTGGACGCCAAGGATAAGCTTCGCTTCTCCCACGAGAACCCCGACGTGCTGGCGCTGTATAAGGAATACCTCACGGCTCCGCTGGGCGAAAAATCCCATCACCTGCTGCATACCGACCATCACGGCTGGGATATGCCGACCATAGTAAAGAATTAGCGTATATAAAAGGCTCCGCGCTGCGGAGCCTTCACAGCGCAGAAAAAGGAGTATCAGCCGGGAACGCTTGATGAGGAAATGAAAAAAGTGTTAAAATGGCGGCAAAATTACCAGCGAGTTTTAGATAGTGTCAAGGAATAGTGAAATAAATTGTCCTCACGGTGAGGACGGAAAGGAGGAAAAATGGATAGAAACAAAAAAATTATACTGATACTTGATGTGTTACTATTTGTTGGATTGTTAGTGTACTCTGTAATCTTTTTAATCATCAATAAAAGTTTGAATCCAGCAACTATTGCAGGAAATGATATTCATATAAGATTGATGTGGCGGCAAGCGGCAGAAACGATTTTTACGGTATGTAGTTTTGTTTACGTTATAGGTCATATTCTCATAATATATTCATTTGCTTCAAGGAGAATATCGGCTTCGTTACGAACAATTTTTTTGTATTTTACAACACAGGTTGGTCTGATGTTTCTATGTACTGTACCATTTGCGGTATTTGATTTATCTTTCTTTGGTGATTACGTTTTTCCGATATGGAGTACAGTGGGGATTCTTTTAATACTTCTGTTTGTGACATTGGCGGTTGGATTTTATCAAAAGAGAAAAGAGGCATAATAAAAAAGAACAGGAAGATGTTTCTTCCTGTTCTCAGACTGTAGACAAAACCCCGCAAAAGCGGGGCTTTGTCTACAGTCTGAAGGCTCCACAACGCGGAGCCTTTTGTTATTTTTTGAATGTAATTATTGGAGGGGCGGGGACGGGATCTACTCGGCTTTTTCCTGCTTGCCGGATTCCTCGCTTATTTCCCCTCCCTTGTAATAGCACTTAATTATAAAATAGAGGAATAAAGCTGCCGTTACGCATATCACCTTTAATATTCCGTAATGCCACAGCTTGTCGGACATAGGGACATAAGCTGCCGCACTGTAAAACGACTCGAACTTTGAGAGAAGCATATCCATCAAGGACGCAATGGACAGCTCGATCATCAGCGTAAGAAAGGTATACAGGGCGTATTTCCTGTATTCCGTTTTCCTGTTTTCCATCTTCAATTCCTCCTTCCAATTATATTTATATTTTAAAAGAAACTAAATACCTCTGTCAATTGATGGTATAATGTACCCGTCATCAATCAGCACGAAAGGCGTGTTTTTATGGATAACAAGCATAACGATAGGCGGATATTCGACCTTGCGATGCACACACGGCTGCGCTATGCCCTCGTATTCCTCAAGTGGCTGCTGTGGGCGGCCGTCATAGGCATGGCGCTGGGCTTTATAAGCACCGCATTCCACTACTCCGTGGATTTTGCGCAGGAGCTGCGGCTTGCATACCCTTGGCTCCTCTGCCTGCTGCCCGTAGGCGGCCTTATCATAGTATTCATGTACCGCGCCTGCGGCGTGAAGGACGACCGGGGCGCCAATGCCGTCCTTGAGGCCACAATAAACGGCGAGCCGGTTAAAAAGCGCGTGGCCCCGCTGATATTCACAGGCACGGTGCTTACCCATCTCTTCGGGGGCAGCGCGGGGCGCGAGGGCGCGGCGCTCCAGCTGGGCGGCAGCATAGCAGGGCTTTTCAGCGGCGTTTTTCACATAAGGCCGGGAGATGGCAGGGTGCTTACCATATGCGGCATGAGCGCCGCCTTCTCGGCTCTTTTCGGCACGCCCATCACCGCGGCTGTTTTCGCCGTGAGCGTAGCCAGCGCGGGCGCGGTTCAGTACGCGGCGCTTTTCCCCTCCGTGGTCAGCGCCTTTGCGGGCTTCCTCGTGTCCTCCGCCCTGGGCGTGCCTCCCACCCGCTTTGAGCTGCTGGGCATACCCGCGCTGGAAGCCGCCCCCGTTTTACAGGTGCTTGCCCTGTCAGTACTGGCAGGCTGGCTTTCCCTCATATTCTGCAAGGCCATAGGCGGCGTGCATCGCCTTGCGGGCAGGGTAGAAAGCCCCTATTTGCGCCTGTTTTTAGGCGGCTGCATAGTCGTCGCCGCCTCGCTGCTGCTGGGCACGCGGGACTACTGCGGCGCGGGAATGGACGTTATCGCCCGCGCGCTTGCAGGCAAAGCCGTACCTGCGGCGTTTATCCTGAAGCTCCTCCTTACCGCCGTCACCATGGGCGCGGGCTTCAAGGGCGGCGAGATAGTCCCCTCCTTCTTCGTCGGGGCTACCTTTGGCTGCACTGCCGGCGCGCTCCTTGGCCTCGATCCCGCATTCGGCGCCGCTATGGGGCTGACCGCGCTGTTCTGCGGCGTGACCAACTGCCCCATCACAGCCATATTGCTTTCCGTGGAGCTTTTCGGCGGCGGTGCGCTCCCCTTCTTCGCCCTCGCCTGCGCCGCAAGCTACCTGCTTTCAGGATACAGCAGCCTTTACGGCTCCCAGCGCATAGTGCTGGACAAGTGGCATATAGGCGAATAAGGGACAAAGCTCAAAAAAGCGGCTTAAAAGCCGCTTTTCCGAGTGTCAAAAAAGTGGCTGAACGCCACTTTTTCGAGCTTTTTTCATCCGGTGCTTGCGCCTATGGCGCGGTCAGCACCGAATGCAAAGAACGAAAACCTCTGGGTTTTCATCCGTTCTGACGCACATGTCGTCAGAGCCGGATTGAACATAAGGGGCTGCGGCCCCTTATCAACCCCGGGGTTTTTTGACAGACTAAAAAGCGGCTTAAAAGCCGCTTTTTTTGACTAACCGTGCGCTATTGCTTCTTTTTGCAGATATGCCCCTGATACATGAATATCCCCCCGGCGGCAATGGCGGCGGCTGTTATGAATATCACCGCCTTCATCGGCATTTTTCCGGCGTAATCCATAGCGTTGGTCAAAAAATACCCAAAGGCGCTTTTTTCCATTACCTGCATCACCGGCAGCAGCAAAAGCTCCAGCGCAAGCATTATCAGTCCCGCGACCGCCGTTATAAAGCCTGTGCGTATGCGTTTTTCCGCAGCGTTCAGCCGGGCTATGGCGGCTATGCTCTCCTTTTCTCCAGCCGCAGCGGGTATGCTCTCAGCCCCCTTCAAAAGCTCGTCTGTGGATATGCCGAAAAGCTCGCTCAATGCGATTATCTTGGATATTTCCGGCGCCGCGTCGTTCAGCTCCCATTTTGATACCGACTGGCGGGAAACGTCGAGCTGCTCCGCCAGCTGCTCCTGCGAAAGGCCCGCCGCCTTTCGAAGCTGCTGTATCCTTTCGCCTACTGTCATTTCTTTCATTGCTCGAGTACTCCTTTGCGGTTTTGTTGGGTATAGCATACTCTATTTGGCGGCTATCGCGCCACCAATCATACTTGGAAAAAGCGCAACCGGAGGTTGCGTGGGCTTGCCGCCCGCCGCTTCCTTAAAAAAAGTGCCCCGGCAATTTCACCGGGGCCGTATTATTATTCGGCTTTATTCGCCCTTGCTCTCTGATACGGTGAGGTTCTCGCCATCGTAATCTACGGTGAACACCGTGTCGGGGGCGGGGTCGCCTTCGATTATCTTGCGGGCAAGCAGCGTCTCAAGCTTGCTGGAAAGCAGCCGCTTCAGGGGCCTTGCGCCGTACTGAGGATCGTAGCCGGTCTCCGCAAGGTAGTTCTTCGCCCTGTCGGTAAGCTTCACATCCAGCCTGCGCTCCTTGAGCCTCTTGCGTATATCCTCCAGCATGAGGTCGGTGATCTTGAAGATCTCCTCCTTGTCCAGGGGCTTATAGAACACTATGTCGTCTATCCTGTTGAGGAATTCCGGCCTGAAGCTCTGCTTGAGCAGAAGGTTCACCTGTGCGCGTGCCTCCTCGGTTATCCTGCCGTCCTTTATGCCCTCCAGTATGTAGCTGGAGCCCAGATTGCTGGTCATGACGATGACGGTATTCTTGAAGTCCACGGTGCGGCCCTGGGAATCCGTTATTCGGCCGTCGTCCAGCACCTGAAGCAGTACGTTGAACACATCGGGATGGGCCTTCTCCACCTCGTCGAACAGCACGACGCAGTAGGGATGGCGGCGCACGGCCTCCGTAAGCTGGCCGCCCTCGTCATAGCCCACATAGCCCGGAGGAGCGCCTATCAGGCGGGACACGGAGTGCTTCTCCATGTATTCGCTCATATCTATGCGGACCATATTGGACTCATCGTCAAACAGGGCTTCCGCCAGAGCCTTGGCAAGCTCCGTCTTGCCTACGCCGGTAGGCCCTAAGAACAGGAAGGAGCCGATAGGCTTGTTGGGGTCCTTCAGCCCCGCCCGGGTGCGCAGTATAGCGTCGCAGACGGTCTGCACCGCCTCGTCCTGGCCTATGACCCGCTTATGCAGTATGCTGTCCAGGTGCAGCAGCTTCTCCCTCTCGCCTTCCATCAGCTTGGCGACCGGTATACCGGTCCAACGGCCCACTATCTTGGCTATCTCCTCCTCGGTGATGCGGTCGCGGAGCAGGCCGTCGGCCTTGCCCTTCTCCATGTCCGCCTCCGCCTTGGCCAGCTCTTCCTTCAGCTTGGGCAGCTTGCCGTACTTCAGCTCTGCGGCCTTGTTAAGGTCGTAGCTCCGCTCGGCCTGCTGCATATCGGCGTTAAGCTGTTCTATCTCTGTACGTAGGGACTGAACCTTCTTTATGGCGTCCTTCTCGTTTTCCCACTTTGCCTTGAGCCCCGCGAACTCCTCGCGCTCGTGAGCCAGCTCCTTGCGGATATCCTCAAGGTGCTGCTGGGATATCTTGTCGCTTTCCTTGTTAAGGGCGGCTTCCTCTATCTCCAGCTGCATTATGTGCCGGCGCTTCTCGTCCAGCTCGGTGGGCATGCTGTCCATCTCGGTGCGCACCATGGCGCAGGCCTCGTCCACAAGGTCGATGGCCTTATCCGGAAGGAACCTGTCGCTTATGTACCTGTGGGAAAGCGTGGCGGCGGCTATCAGGGCGCTGTCCTGTATCTTTACGCCGTGGAACACCTCGTAGCGCTCCTTCAACCCTCTCAGTATGCTTATGGTATCCTCTACCGTAGGCTCATCTACCATTACGGGCTGGAACCTTCTGGAAAGGGCGGGGTCCTTTTCGATGTACTTGCGGTACTCGTCCAGCGTGGTCGCGCCTATGCAGTGCAGCTCGCCCCTGGCAAGCATGGGCTTTAAGAGGTTGCCCGCGTCCATGCTGCCCTCGGTGCGTCCGGCGCCTACTATATTGTGCAGCTCATCGATGAACAGTATTATCCTGCCCTCGCTGCGCTTTACTTCATTAAGAACGGCCTTAAGCCTTTCCTCGAATTCGCCCCTGAACTTTGCGCCCGCAATAAGCGCGCCCATGTCAAGTGAGAATATCTTGCGATCCTTCAGGTTTGCCGGCACATCGCCTGATACTATCCGCTGGGCAAGCCCCTCGGCTATTGCCGTCTTGCCTACGCCCGGCTCGCCTATGAGCACAGGGTTATTCTTGGTCTTTCTTGAAAGTATGCGGATGACGTTGCGTACTTCCTCGTCACGCCCTATAACAGGGTCAAGCTTCTGCTTCCTTGCAAGCTCTACAAGATCCTGAGCGTACTTACCAAGTGCGTCGTAGGTGTCCTCCGGGCTGTCGGTCGTCACCCTTGCCCCGCCCCGGACGTCGTTGAGCACCTTCAAAAACTCGTCCCGGGTGATGCCAAAGGTCTTAAACATCTCCTTCATGGCGCCGTTAGGCGCTTCCAGCATGCCTAAAAACAGATGCTCTACCGAGATATACTCGTCCTTCATGTGCTTGGCCTGATCCTCCGCCGCGTTGAGCGCGCGATCCAGCTCAGGGGTTATGTAGACCTTTTCCGCCTCGCGGCTGCCCGTCACCTTGGGCAGCTTGCTTATCTCCCTGTCCAGGGCGGCGTCGAAGGCGTCCTTATCCTTGCCCATTCGGGTGATGAGCTCGGCTATGAGCTTCTGGTCGAGCAGCGCCTTCATAAGGTGCTGCTGATCCACCTGCTGGTTGGTGTTGCGGCTGGCGATGGACTGGGCATCCTGCACCGCCGCAATAGATTTTTGCGTTAACCTGTTAATATCCATATAAAATCCTCCTCGGACCGATGATTTCGTAAGTAGTATGTGCCATGATCCTTATTAGCACTCTTACCTTTCGAGTGCTAATTGTAATATAAGACCTTGTACATATCATCATAATAATTTGAAATAATTGTGAAGTGGAAAAAAAACCTGAGCTGTTGTATAATAACAGAAAAACTTATGGAGGACGCCCCAATGAAGATCAGAGATATATCGGAGCCTGCAAGCTTTTTTAAGGCCGTAAACACCTGCGCCGGCAGGGTGGAGCTCATGACCGCCGAGGGCGACTGCCTCAACCTCAAGTCCCGCCTGTGCCAGTACATAGCCCTCACCCAGATGTTCGAGGACAAGCGGGTGGAAGGCATAGAGCTTGTACTGAGTGAGCCCTGCGACCTCAACAAGCTTCTGCCCTACATAGACGCGGAGGAATAACGCTGCAAACGCAAAAGGCTTCCTTTAAATTGGGAAGCCTTTTTTCTTTACTTCATTTCCTCTATGTGCTCCTTCGCGTAGGCGATGAACCTTGCTGCCGCAGGGGAAATCATATCCTTCCTTGTAACTCCTATACCTATATCCACATACTGCTCAGGGTCCAGGGGCATGACCCTCACCTCGCCGCCCGGCTCCAGCGAGTCCACGATGAGCTGGTTCATTATGGCTATTCCCAGCCCCGCCTTCACCATCGCCATGGCGGCAAGGCCATCCGGGCAGCCGAAGCGTATATCCGGGGTTATGCCCATCTGGGCGATCATGCGGGAGTTGTCCGTCTCCTCTGCGGGGCGTATGGCTACGAAGGGGTAATTGCCTACAGCCGAGAGCGGGAAGGCCGCGCCGCCGGAGAGTGGGCTGCTCTTTGGCAGCACCGCCACCAGCTGATCGTCCTTTATATGCAGCCAGTCGAAGTCGCCCTCGCGGCGGCTCATTACGCAGAAATCCGCCCTGTGCTCCCCCAGCGCCGCCGCAAGCTCGCTGCTGGTTCCCTCCAGGGTGCTTATCTCCACCATCGGGTACTTCCGCGAAAAGCCGGCGATCAAGTGGGCAAGCCAGCCGTAGCAGGCCTCGTAGGTATTGCCTATGGTGAGCTTGCCTATCTCTATGCCGCGTATGGAGGCCGCCTGCTGCACGCAGCGCCGCCCCATGTACACGAAATCGCGTATGAGGGGAAGCATATTTTTGCAGTTTTCGGTAGGGGCGACGCCGCCTCTGTTCCTTATCAGAAGCGGAAAGCCCATCTCATCCTCCAGCGCCGCCATCATACGGCTTATTCCGGAGGGAGTATAGCCGAGGCTCTCCGCCGCAGCGGTAAGTGAGCCCAGCTCCAGCGCCGCTATCAGCGCCCTGCACTTCTCTGTATCCATATCGCGCCTCTATTTTGACTTTTTATCAATGCTGCCATGATATATCCTCGTTTTACTCAAATATATAACAGTAATATAATGATGTCAAACAAAGAAAACGACAAAATATCAGGAAAGGACAGAAACAATGGAAAGCATCAGCGCAAGGGCAAGGATAGGCTGCCGGGTAAACCCTGCGGAATTCCTTCTCGCGGGCGTTATAGTTGCCCGCAGCACCTCTCTGCTGCTGTCCAAGGCGCTCCTCACCACTATGAGCCCCCTCAACATACTCTCCGTTCGCTTCTGCCTTGCCTTCGTGATACTCTGCGCCATATTCTTCAATCGGATGAAGCGGATGGACCTCAGGACGCTGCTCATGGGGATGGCGATAGGCGGCGCATTCTCCGCGATGATGGCGGCGGAGCTTTTCGCCCTCAAGCACACCCTCGCTTCCACCACCTCCTTTCTCGAAAATACCGCAATAGTGATAGTGCCGCTGATGGAGGCGCTGCTGCATAGGAAGCTGCCCTGCAAAAGGGCTCTGCTCTGCGCCGGGCTTACCTTAATAGGCGTCGGCGCCCTCACCCTGCGCTCCGGCAGGTTCAGCTTCGGCCTCGGCGAAGGGCTGTGCATACTCTCTGCCATGCTTTACGCCTTGGCGATAATACTCACTGACAGGCTTTCCAAAAAGGGCGACCCCATGCTCATAGGCATAGCGCAGGTCGGCTTCATCGGCCTGTTCACCACCATAGCCTCCTTCATATTCGAGGCTCCCAAGCTGCCCTCCTGCGCCTCTGAGTGGCTGCCGATATTGGGGCTTGCGCTGGTTTGCAGCTGCTTCGGCTTCACCCTTCAGCCCGTGGCACAGCGCAGGATACCCTCCGAAAGGGCGAGCCAGTTCTGCGCCCTCAACCCCCTTTCCACCGCCGCAATGAGTGCCGTTCTCCTGCATGAGAAAATAGGCGTCATGGGCGCGGTAGGCGCCGCGCTGATACTGGGCAGCATAATGCTGGAGAGCGTCCGCAGCGCAAAGTCAAAGAAAGCGTAAGCACCGTCGTCATTCTTCCCCCTAAAGACGAAAATATAAGCAAAGCCCCCGCATTCGCGGGGGCTTTGTCATGCCGTTATCTTTTTATATTACCCCGAAGAAATGCAGTATGCTCTGCCATATCGTCATATCGCCGGTCTTGGGGGGTATTACCACCACGGGGACGGGAGCAGGGGTAACCGGGGGATGCCAGTGGATTTCGCCGCCGGTGTTGCCGCCGTTATAGGAGGGGGACGCAGTGCCGGGCAGGTTTGCCCAATCTTCGGCATTCAGCGTGAAAGTCTTTTCATCCAGCTTGTGGCCATCGACAACCAGGACAGCTTTATTGGGAACAACATCATCCTTGGGAGTCCATTCAGTCAGTTTCCAGTACTCGTCAGCCTTCCCAGTTGTAATGCAGCAGGTCAGGAAAGGATAACTGCCAGCCCCCAAATTCTGCAAGGTGGCAGTGGTCAGCAGGGTCTCACCACTGTACAGCTGCACCTGTACGCTGGACTCAAAGTTAACATTCTTCAGATCAACAGACACAGCGTTTTTCAGGACTCCGTTATCATGAGTGATGCCGACGCGCTCGATGCTGCCGCTAGAGGGGAGCACCGTGCCGGGCAGGGCTGCCCACTCTGCAGCATCCAGATTGAATTCCATAGTGTCCTTTTCGTTGTCATCCACAAACAGGACAGCTTTGTTGGGGACAACATCGTCCTTGGGAGTCCAGGGGGTCAGTGCCCAGTACTCGTCAGCCTCCCCAGTTGTAATGCAGCAGGTCAGGAAAGGATAGCTGCCAGCCCCCAATTTCTGCAAGGTGGCAGTGGTCAGCAGAGTTTCGCCGCTGTATAGCTGCACCTGTACGCTGGACTCAAAGTTAACATTCTTCAGATCAACAGACACAGCGTTCTTCAGGACACCGTTATCATGAGTGATGCCGGCGCGCTCGATGCTGCCGCTATAGGGGAACGCAGTGCCGGGCAAGGCTGCCCATGCTTCGGCATTCAGTGTGAAACTCTCCCTATCCTCCTCGTGGCCATCGACAACCAGGACAGCTTTGTTGGGAATAACATCATCCTTGGGAGTCCAAGGGGTCAGTGCCCAGTACTCGTCAGCAGTCTCGGTAGCGATGCAGCAGGTCAGGTAAGAATACGAACCAGTTCCCAGCTTATCAGTATTCAACGTAGCAGTGGTCAGCAGAGTGTCGCCGCTGAACAGCTTCACCTGTACGCTATCTGCAAATGTAATGTCCTTCAGATCAATGGATACGGCATCCTTCAGATCGCCTTTCTTATGCGTAATAACGGCGCGCTCGATGCTGCCGGGGGACGCAGTGCCGGGCAGGGCTTTCCACTCTGCAGCATCCAGATTGAATTCCATAGTGTCCTTTTCGTTGTCATCCACAAACAGGACAGCTTTGTTGGGGACAACATCGTCCTTGGGAGTCCAGGGGGTCAGTGCCCAGTTTGCGTCAGCAGTCTCGGTAGCGATGCAGCAGGTCAGGAAACCATAGCTGCCGGGCTTTACTCCCTTCAAGGTAGCCGTGGTCAGCAGAGTATCGCCGCTGAACAGCTCCACCTTTACGCTTTCTTCAAATTTAATGTCCTTCAGATCAATGGATACGGCATTCTTCAGATAGCCGCCTTCATGCGTAATAACGGCGCGCTCGATGCTGCCACCGCTATTTGCCGATGCGATTCCGGGCAAGGCGCAGACCATGATCAGAGCCAACATCATTGCAAGTGATCTTTTCATTTTTTTCCCTTCTTTCAAAATTACTTTAATTTGGCATTCAGTGAATGTCATTATTGCTTCAATTATAGCATACCCTTTTGATATTGACAATCACTGAATGTCAAAAGGAGAAAAAAATGTTCATAAATAAATCTCAGGACGGCTCGAATAATCTATGCGGAAGGAATGTCGCGGCTCTGAGGAAGGGACTGAAGCTGTCGCAGCGGCAGCTTGCGGACAGGCTGCAGGTATGCGGACTGGATATAGATAAGAATGCAATACAGCGAATAGAGTGTGGAAAGCGATTCGTTACGGATATAGAGCTGGTCCAGCTTGCGAATGTCCTTCGCGTTGAAATATCCCGTCTCGTACAGTAAACGCAAAAAAGCCCCCTTTCGGGGGGCTTTGCTTACGCCGCTACACGGCGCAGTCCAGCACTATTATCCTGTTGCTGCCCAGGCTTTCCCTTGTGATGACCGCCTCGCTCTGGCGCATACGGTGTATGGCGCAGTTCTTTGCGTTTTCAAGGAACGGGGCAAGCTCGCCCAGCTCAAAGGCCAGCTTGTCGGCGGCGTAGTGCATGGGTATTACAACCTTTGGCGCTATGGCGTAGGCTATCTCCAGCGCCTGCTTGTAGTCCACGGTGTATACGCCGCCTACGGGTATGAGCAGTATGTCTATATGGCCCATGGCTTTAAGGGTAGCTTCGTCAGGCAGGTGGCCTATGTCACCCATGTGGGCAAGGCGCAATCCGTCCATCTCGAATACGAATATGATGTTGCCGCCCCGCTTCGCCCCCTGCATTTCGTCATGCCAGCAGGGTATGCCGGTTATCTTTACGTCCCCGACGGTATACTCGCCGGGGGCTGATATTACCTTTACGTCTCTGCCCTTTGCCGCTGCGGTATAGTTGTGGTCGTGGTGCTGATGGCTCTCGGTCACGCAGTCCGCCTCAACAGGGCCTACGTTATAGCCGGTTGCCGGGTCGCAGGGATCCGTGAGTATACGGGTACCGCCCTCGCTTTGCAGCAGAAAACATGAGTGCGCAAATCTTTTAATCAACATATATTTATACCTCCTGAAGGGAATTAACCCAAATCAGCCTGGCGGCGCACTGCCCGAAAAGGCCCAGCCGCGCCGCGAGAGCGTCCCTCTCCCCGTCTTTCATTCCGTCGAATATGCCCAGCACAGCGGCTGCACAGCGCCTGTTGAGCGCCGCCCGCTTTGCCCCGGAAAAGCCCCCGGCGCTTATGCCGAGCCACAGTGCTTTCTTTATTGAAGCCGTATCCGGTATGCCCTCCCCGCCCTTTCGCGCAAGCATGAGGGACTTTATGAGCGCATAGGATACATCATCGCAGCTTTTATCCGGCATATCCGGCAGCTTGCAGCTTTCTATTATATGATGGGTCATGGCGTTATATGCCTGAATGGATATATGGAACGCCACATGGCCTTTCGCGGCGGTTACACCATCTATTAGCGGCACGCCAAAAAGGGACGGCTTGTGCCTGCCCAGTTGGTCAGTGAGCCTTTCCGCCCAGAATTGGGCGGTATAGCCGGTAACGAAGCCCAATGGGGCGGATACCTCCGCCGCGGGGTTGTCCATATCCAATTTTACGCCGGTCTTACCGGCACAGGCGTATTGCAGGAAACGGCATAATTCGCTGCGAATAAGCTCTGTTATTTCGGTATTTGCCGCCATGGTAGCTCCCCAGCCAAAAAGTGGTTTATTTAGATTACGGCTTTTTTTACGATTTGTCAAGGCAAACAGGGCAATTTTGTATGAAATTTCTCAATCTTTTTCCTGCAAAAGGGCCGTTCTGCATAAGAACGGCCCAAAGCGTTTTTGCTGCTATATGACCAGCTGCCCGTCTTCGCTGTCGATTATCCTGAATATCTGTTCCTCTTCCCCCGTCTCCACGCTTATGTAGACTATATAGGAATCATTGCCCGAGGTACACTTGAACTCGTAGCACAGCCGCTCGGTCTCGGGTGTTATTGGTATCAGCGCAAGCTGGCGTTCCATAACCTTCAGCGAGGAAGCAAGATAGCCCTCCACCTCGGCCATAGTGACGCTGGCCTCAGGCAGCTCCCTTTCGGTATGGCTGAAGAGATAGTTTCTGGCGTCAACGCCTGTCACCTCATTGGTCTCCCGGTCTACCCAAACCTTGATGAGGTCATTATATAATATGACGCCGTTCTGCGTGGCCGCGCAGTTGATAAGCGCCGCCCCGCCGTAATATTGGGCGTAGGTTGCCGTCATGCTCAGATAGCCCAGCTCCTCCAGCTTTTTCAGCGCCGTGTCAGCGTATCTTTTACCCTCAGCATCGTCAGGCTTTCCCTCGGTATTTCCCTTGCATGGACTCATGTACCACAGCAGCTTGCCTCCCTGCTTAGTCACAGCCGCTTCAGCCCACGTGCCGTCCTCGTTGCTCATACTGAATTGATAGGCAGGAATCTTTCCTCCCGTCTCCTGCCCCTCGCCAAACGTCACGCCGGCAATTATGTTGGCCACGGTCTTCGCCTGCTCCATGGTCACCTCTCCGCCTGACAGACCCTTGGGTTCGAGTTTTTCGCTGCTTTCCGAGAAGGGGCCGTCGTATATCAGGGTGGGAAACTCCGATATGCCCTCGCTGTCCTGAGGCTTGTTGTCCGCAAAGTAGCCCTCAGCATCTATACCCTCTGTGGGTACGTCGCCCCTGGCGTACTTATCGCCGTATTCCTCCGCCAGCTTTGCGCAGCTGTCCCGGAGCTGTAGTATGGTGTTTGTATCCTCCTCCGTCATTACTCCGCCCCGCACTGCCTTCTTGGTAAGCGAATGTGCGTAATCGCCCAGCCTCACCACGAACTGGTTGAGCTCGGCCGTGTCCACGTGGGACACCGGCAGGTAGGACATGTGGCTCACCGCGGAGCCGGACAGCCGCCAAACCTCGTCCAGCAGCAAAACGTATTGTGCGGGGGAATTGACGGCAGTAAGCTTGGACAGCGTGCTCTCCATATCATAAAGGTCGTCGGTAAGCTCGCCGTATGCCCTGACATAGCTTTCCTTTGCCAGGTTTTTATAGCTCTCAGCCAGCGCCTTCTGCTGCGCCGCCCATAGTATGACTCCTATGAGCGCCACGGCCAGTATGGCGGGTATTATGTATTTCTGAAAAGCGTTCTGCGTTTTTTCGCTCATTTATCTCACCTCGTATAAAGCCGTTATGCCCCATTAGAAGAAGGCGTGCTCGCCTATGGTCAGCACCACATCGTGTGACAGCATCCACTTGTTGCTGGTCTTCTTGGGGTTGTAGTAGTACAGGCAGCCGCCGGTGGGATCCCATCCGTTCATGGCGTCCCTGGCGGCCTTTATGGATTCGTTGTCAGGGGAAAGGTTTATCTGTCCGTCCGAGACGGCGGAAAAAGCGCCCTTCTGGTATATCACGCCGGATATGCTGTTGGGAAAGGAGGAGCTTTTTACCCGGTTCAGCACCACTGCCGCCACGGCGACCTTGCCCTTGTAAGGTTCACCCCTGGACTCCCCGTGTACCAGCTTGGCCAGAAGATACAGGTCCTTGTCCCCGGAATTGCTCGACCCACCGGAGCTTGACGACCCGCCTCCAGAGCTGCCCGTCAGGGACAGGCCCAATGCCCTTGCCGTGGCCTCCCCTACTATGCCATCCGCCGTAAGGCCGTTTCTCTTCTGGAAATATTTTACGGCCTGCGCCGTTCCGCTGCCGAATATGCCGTCCACATTGCCGTTATAATACCCCCAGCGCTTCAGCTTGCTTTGCAGCGTCTTTACCTGCTCGCCGGAGGAGCCCTGCCTTAGCGCCGCCGCGTCCGCCATTTCCGGCACCGCGATGCACAGTATAAGCAGCAGCGCAAGCAGGGCGACTATGCTCCTATTCAGCCCTCTCATTCTTTTTCGCCTCCCTTATAAGCTTCATTATCAGGCTATCAAATTTTGCCTCATCTTCAATTTTTCCATTTTCGTCCTCCAGTATGCACAGTGGCGGGAACATTACGCACCACCAGTTTTTCCCTTTTCCCTCTCCCAGTATCACCCTGAGTGCCTGGTACCTTCCGGCGGGATACAGCTTGCCGTCATACTCCCTGTCAGGAAAGTCATATGTGCCTATGTGCAGCTCGGCGGAATAATCCATGCCCCGCTCATGAAGCACGTTATCTATGGCGGTGCAGATCCCCCTCCCATCGTCCATGAGTCTGGCCTTTACCTCCTCCGCGCTGCCCACATTTCCCATGCCGCGCTCGTAATCCAATATGGCGTCCCGTACCGCAAGCTTTGTTGCCTGATCCGCCGCGCTGTCGCTGTTGGCTATCACGTGCATTCGGAATATGCCTTTCTCCGGCCTGAACAGCAGCACCGCCACTAACGACAGCAGCACCATGGATATGACGTACAGCAGCTTTCTGTACAGCGTATTTTTCATATTTGTTTCCCCTTTGTGTTGATTTGCATATTTTACATATGAAAAATTATCGCCGCGCCGCCGTTGAAATATACATTTGCCCTATCTGATGGTATAATGCGGATATGGATATAAAGGCTTACGGAAAAATTAACCTTACCTTGGACGTGCTGTACAGGCGGCCGGACGGTTACCATCAGCTCCGGGGCGTAATGTGCGCCGTGGACGTATATGACGCCGTCCATATTGAGCCCGCAGCAGGCGTCAGCGTGTCTTTTGACGAGGCTGTGCCGCCCCAAAACACCGCCATAATGGCCGCCCGGGCCTTCTTCGAAAAAACCGGCAGAGGCGCGGACATATACATACAAAAGGGCATACCCTCCAAGGCCGGCATGGGCGGCGCAAGCGCCGACGCTGCCGGAGTGCTGCGGGGCATGAACAGGCTATACGGCGGACCGCTCAGCGAAAGCGAGCTGTATAGTATAGGTCTTTCCATAGGGGCGGACGTACCATTTTGCCTTATGGGCGGCTGCGCCGTGGCAGAGGGAATCGGCGAGGTGCTTACGCCGCTGCCCGCCCCGGAGCTGAACCTGCTTATAATAAAGGGCAACGAGGGAGTGAGCACAGGCGCGCTGTTCAAAGAGTTAAGGCTGCCCCTTGAAAGGCGTCCGGACACTGACGGGGCAATAGCCGCAATAATGCGCGGAGACATTACCGGGCTGATACCCCTATGCAAAAACGCGCTGGAAATTCCCGCCATCGGCCTTTCGCCCGAAATAGCGCAAAACAAAAAACGCCTTCAATCGCTGGGCGCCCACGCCTTCATGACAGGCAGCGGCGCGGCGGTAGTGGGCATATTCAAAACGGTAGAGCAGGCGGCGGAAGCGCAGAAAAGCTTTCGCGATCTGCCCTTCGCCCGCGTTTGTAGTACGGGCGGGTTTGTGATATAATTATCGGCAGTTGATCTGCAATTACATTTTTCCCCGGGAGGAAAATATGACACATATCGAAGGGCATAAAAAAATACATCTCATAGGCATAGGCGGTTGCTCCATGAACGGCCTTGCCCAGATACTCAGGGCGAGAGGATACCAGGTACAGGGCAGCGACAGCACCACCTCCCCGTTCACCGAGCGTTTGGGCGAGCTGGGCATACCAGTCGCCATCGGCCAGAAGGCCGAAAACATAGGCGATGCCGATCTGGTAGTGTACTCTGCTGCAATAAAGCCTGATAACCCGGAGCGGGCGGAAGCCAGACGCCGGGGCATACCCGAGCTTGAGCGCAGCGTTGCACTGGGCCAACTCACCGAGGGCTACAAGGAGGTAGTAGGAATTGCAGGCTGTCACGGCAAAACCACTATCACCTCCATGCTGGCCATGATATCCGAAAAGGGCGGCGCTAATGCCACGGTACACATCGGCGGCTTTGTGGATTTTCTCCACGGCGGCACCCGTATAGGCTCCCACGATTTGTTCATCACCGAGGCCTGCGAATACGTGGAGAGCTTCCTTACCCTCCGCCCCACGGTAGCCCTCATAAACAACATAGACAACGACCATCTGGACTACTATAAAAACATGGACAACATAGTTGCCGCCTTCCGCAGGTTTATCGGCCTCTTGCCCGAAAACGGCGTGTTCATAGGCTGCACCGACAACAGCCATGTGAAGCGCCTTTTCGACGATTTCCGTGGAAATAAGATATCCTACGGCATGAAGGACGCGGACTATACTCCCGCAAACCTCGTCTACGACGGCAACGGCTGCCCCTCCTTCGACCTTATGTTCAGGGGCAAAAACCTGGGCCGCATAACGCTGCACATTCCCGGCAGCCATACGGTGATAGACTCTATGGCGGCCGCGGCTGTGTCCCTTTACCTGGGCGCGGAAATGCACACCGTATGCTCAGGCCTTGCGGCCTTCCGCAACACCCAGCGCAGGTTCGAGTTTTACGGCGAGAGGGATGGCATAAAGATATACCACGACTATGCCCATCACCCTGCGGAGGCCGCCGCGGCGCTGGACGCCGCCAGCCGCATACCCCACAGGAACATATACTGCGTATTCCAGTGCAACAGCTACACGAGGGCAAAGACGCTGTTCACGGATCACGTCACCTGCTTCAACAACGCGACGGCGGTGCTGGTGCCGGATATTTACCCCGGCCGCGAAAAGGACGACGGCACCGTACACGCCCGCGACATGGTGGCGGGCATAAACGCTGGCGGCGGCAACGCCATTTACCTCGGCACATTTGAGGAGATACGCAAGTGGCTGGACGCACACGCCACAGCCGGCGACGTTGTGATCACCCTCGGCTCCGGCGACGTGTATAAGCAGACAAAGAAGCTGTTATAACTCACGGCATATAAAAAGGACGGTTCAAGCCGTCCTTTTGTACTTTCGAGAAAGCGCTGCGCTTAATCCTCCGTATGGTCTATGTCTATTGCGAACAGGCCGCCCGCGCCGCCGGAATGCAGGAACAGTATATTGTCCCTGCCATCGAAATAGCCCTGCTGGTTGAGCTTTATGAGACCGGCGAAGGTCTTGCCGGTGTATACCGGATCGATTATTATGCCCTCCTTGCTTGCCATCATGCGCATCGCGGCGACGCCCGATGACGACGGTATGGCGTAGCCCGCTCCGAAGTTTTCGAATACGTTTATGTCGCTCTCCTCAACGTGTATGCCCGCCTCCAGCAGCCTGGAGGTTTCGTTTACGAGGTCCCGCACTATGGGCCTGAAGCGCTCATCGTCCACGGCTATGCCCGTGACGCGGGTTTTGGGGGAATATATCCTTGCGCCCAGATCCATGCCCGCGTGGGTGCCGCCGGAGCCTGTGCAGCAGATAATATCGTCGAACCTTACGCCCAGCGCCGCCCCCTGCTCTATGGCTTCCCTTGCGGCGTTGACATAGCCCAGTGAGCCTACGGGCACAGAGCCGCCCACTGGCACGCAGTAGGGTTTGTGGCCTTTGGCCCGCAGTTCGCCGCATATTCTTTCCATCTCGGCATAAACATCGGCATAGTCGTCGGTATCCACAAAGCGCACGTCCGCGCCCAGAAGGTCGTTAATTATCTGGTTGCCCAGCTTCTGCCATACGCCCCGCTTTTTGAGCACCAGCACCGAGCCCAAGCCCAGCCTGTCACAGCATGCGGCGGTCAGCATGGCGTGGTTGCTCTGTGCGCCGCCGGTGGTAAGCATATAGTCGCAGCCCTGCGCCATGGCGTCGGCAATTAGAAATTCCAGCTTGCGCACCTTGTTGCCGCCCAGGGCGACGCCTGTCATGTCGTCGCGCTTTATGTAGATATTTTTGCCCATCGCCTCGCTTATGTTTGGAAGCCTGTAAAGGGGAGTGGGCAGTATACCCAATGACACACGGGGAAAATCCGAAAACTGCTTCATAGAAGTGCCCTCCGTATAATGCTTGTTTATATTGTCTATTTTACAACATAACGTCACTGTTTGCCATGTCAAAATACGCTGCCCACGGCGACGAGGCCATTGGCCAGGTCCTCCCTGTAACCGGCGTCCTCCGGAAAAAGGCTGTTTATAACTACCCTGTCGTCACCGGCCCTCCCTGTGGCGTGAATGTATTTGCCGCTGCCAAGGTACATAGCCACATGTCCCTTGAAGTAGAGAAGGTCACCCGAATTCATATTGGCCGGGTCTATCGCCTTCACCGGAAAGCCCTCCGCCATGCTTGAGTTCCGGTATATGGCCACGCCGTTGAGCCAGTATGCCGTGTGGCACAGGCCGCTGCAATCCATCCCCACGGACGATCTTCCACCCCAGAGGTATGGTACCCCAAGATATGCTTTGGCAGTCTCCGTCACGGCCCGGCGCAGCTCAGCCTCCCTCAGCTTTCCCGGCAGGGCCGTTATGTGGCTGCGGCGTATGTAGCCCTTTTCTCCGCCTATCAGCCGCACCTGGGCAAAGCTGTTATCCTCACCCGTCATTTCGACTTTAGCGCCCCGGGGCAGCGTCACCACCGTCCTGCCCTGATATTTGGGTATATCCAGCACTGTGCAGAAGGGAGTTACGACCCGCATTATTGCGCCGTCATACCGCGGGATAGCAAGATGCCTTTCCTCTATCCAGCCTTCATAGCCGTATTCCGTGCGTATCTTGGCAAAGCCGTTGCTTCTCTCCAGCACATCGGCTTCCTCTCCGTAGAGTATCTGGTCGTCCAGCTCTCCAACCGAAGGCTCTGAATAGAGGTTTGCTATGGGAGTGTTTACAAGCATACAAAGCTCCTTTTTTTATCCTATGCCTGCAACATACAAAAAAGAGCAAGCGGCCATTGCCGCTTGCCCGTATTGTTATTACTGCTGTGTGGGAAAATCGAAGTACTCGCCCCGTTTGTAATCGTATATGGCGCCGGAGGAGAAGGCGTCGATGTTCTCCAGTACCTTGCCCGTGCCTATGGCCACGCAGGATATGGGATCCTCCGCCACATAGCAGGGTACCTTTGTCTGCTCTGCTATGAACTTATCCATGCCGTAAAGCAGAGCTCCGCCGCCGGTAAGGCAGATGCCGTTTTCGGTTATATCGCTGGCCAACTCGGGAGGCGTGCGCTCAAACAGCCCCTTTACGCTCTCCAGTATCATCTGAAGGGGCTCCTCAAGGGCGTCTATCATCTCATATGAACCTACGACCAATGTCTGAGGAAGGCCGGAAACAAGGTTCCTGCCCTTTACATCTATGAATATCTGCTCCTTTCTCGGGTAAGCGGAGCCGATGCGGATCTTTATCTCTTCCGCGGTGCGTTCGCCTATAAGGAGATTATGCTTCTTTCTCATATAGCGCACTATCGCGTCGTCAAATTTGTCGCCCGCGATCTTTATGGAATCGGACAGTACCGCGCCGCCCAGGGAAAGTATTGCCACGTCGCTTGTGCCGCCGCCGATATCCAGTATCATGCTGCCGCGCGGGGCGGAAATATCTATGCCCGCGCCTATGGCAGCCGCTATAGGCTCCTCAATAAGATAAGTATGGCGTGCGCCGGCCTCTTCGGTGGCGTCTATTACGGAACGCTTTTCAACTTCGGTAACCCCGGAGGGTACGCAGACCACTACACGGGGCTTGAAGAATATCCTTCTGCCCACTACCTTGCGGAGAAAGTGGTTCAAAAGGCGCTCGGTTATGTCGTAGTTGGATATTACGCCGTCGCGCAACGGGCGCATGGCGATTATGTTGCCGGGGGTGCGGCCTATCATGCGGCGGGCTTCTTCGCCTACTGCAAGTATGTTGCCGGTTATCTTTTCTACCGCAACAACGGACGGCTCCCTCAGCACTATTCCCTTGCCTCGCACATAGACAAGGACGCTCGCAGTGCCAAGGTCAATGCCTACATCGCTGTTTTCCAAAAATCCCATTTTAAAGTATATCCTCCACAAGCGAAGCTATCGCTCAGACTGTTATGCCTACGCATAGGTGCACATACGAGTGCAAATTCTACATTATTGTATCATTCTATCACAACGTGAACAATAGCACAGTAACGAAATTTTGAATATTTTTTTAAATAATCGTCAACAATTGCCTATTTTTGCCGAGTACGATGCGGTATCCGGCATATACGTATATCAAAAAGCCGTATAGACAGGCATGGGTTATTGTTTTTATGTTATAGTAATGCCCGGCTCGCCGCCGGGCATTTTATCCTGCGCTTATTTGTCTAAATAATCTTTTATCTTCCTATCTGCGTCGGCCGAGAGCTTTTCCTCGTCTATACTCACAAGGCGGCCCTCCTTTACGGTTATTTTGCCGTTGACTATAGTATAGTCCACGGCTCCCCGCACGCCTACTGTGCAAAGCACGCAGCCCGGGTCGTAGCAGGCCCCGGCAAGCTCTATGCGGCGGCTGTCTATCATGAACATATCCGCGCACTTGCCTTCCTCTATGCTGCCTATGTCATCCCGGCCAAGGAGCTTTGCGCTGCCCACAGTGGCCATCTTGAGTATGTCATAGCCTGCGGGGGCGGCGGCTCCGGAGTTTAGCCTGTGCAGCAGGTACGCTACGCGCATCTCCTCAAGCAGGCTGCTGCCGTCGTTGCTGGCGCTGCCGTCCACCCCGAGGCCAACGGTAACTCCCAGCTTCAGCATTTCGGGTATGCGGGCTACGCCGCTTGACAGCTTCATATTGGATATGGGGCAGTGGGCTACTCCTGTGCCCGTATCCGCCAGCGCCTTCAATTCGTCCGAATTGAAGTGTATGCCATGGGCGTACCATACGTCGGGGCCTGTCCAGCCCAGAGACTCCATATATGCATACGGCCGCATGCCGTATCTTTCGAGGGTATAGCTTTCCTCGTCCTTAGTTTCGCAAAGGTGGGTGTGCAGCCGCACGCCGTACTGTCTCGCGAGCGCGGCGCTTTCCCTGAGCAGCTCTCCCGATACCGAGAAGGGCGAGCAGGGGGCGAGGGCTATCTGCCGCATTGAGCCCTTTGAAGGATCGTGGTACTTTTCTATGAGCCTGACGCTGTCCTTCATTATCTCGTCTATGGTCTGTACCACGCTGTCCGGAGGCAGGCCGCCATCCTTTTTGGAAAGGTCCATGCTGCCCCGGGAGGCATGCATACGCATTCCTATAAGGCCCGCGGCCTCGAACTGGGCGGCTATAAGGTCCCCGCCGTCCCTTGGGAACACGTAGTGGTGGTCAAAACAGGTGGTGCAGCCGTTTTTCATCAGCTCTCCCATTCCTGTCAGCGACGAGAGGGTTATAAGCTCCTCGTCTATATTTTTCCAAATATCGTACAGGTACCTGAGCCAGTCAAACAGCTCAAAGCCCTGCACTTCGGGGAGGTTGCGGGAAAACTGCTGGTACAGATGATGATGTGTGTTTACAAGGCCGGGATAGCAAAGCATATGGCTGCCATCGACAGTAATGTCCGCTTTACTGTCAATACCGCGGCCGATAGCCCTGATAAAGCCGTCCTCGCAGTACACGTCCGCACCGCGCAGTATCCTGTCCTCCCCGTTGCAGGTCACAAGTGAATGTATGTTTTTTATAAGCAGGCTCCCCATCATATCCTCCTTATGCCCTCGCTGTATACGGCCTTTATATCCTGCCGTTCACCGAGGTAGATTATCCTCTCAAGCCGCTCGGAAAGATTCATCCTGGGATTGTCGGCCATCCCACGGTCATCGAACACCACCGCATGGAGCCTGTCGCCTATGCCGAAGCCGGGTCGTGCTCCGAAGTACTCCTGCCCCGCGCCGGTGATGAGATAGAAGGCCTCCGCAACGGTCAAAAACCGCTCCTCGTCCCGCTTTCCGCCAAACAGCCAGCGCAGCTTGGAGACCCGTATCGCCTCCGTGGCCACGTCCAGCATGGACAGCTTTGCCCCGCCAGCTATGTCTGACCCCATGGCCACCTTTACGCCCTCCTTCAGCATTGTCCTTACGGGGGCTATTCCGCTTGCTATGCAGGTGTTGGAATCGGGGCAATGAACCGCCCACACGCCGGCCTTCTTCATGGCGGCCCGCTCCCGCTCGTCTGAATACACGCAGTGAGCCATCACCGTGCGGTTTTTCCAAAGGCCGTATTTGTCGTATGTCTCCCAGTACTGGGCGCAGTCCGGGTGCAGCTCCTTTACCCACTTCATCTCGTCGGTATTTTCGGAAAGGTGGGACTGTACCGGGATATCCGGATACTCAGCAGCTATTTTCCCAAGCTCCTCCATTAGCTCATTCGTGCATGAAGGGGTAAATCTCGGGGTGAGTATGGGTTTTATGAGCTTTCTGTCTTTATTCTCCTCTATAAAGAGCCTCGTTTCGGCCACAGATTCCTCCGTAGTCTCTATAAGCTCCTCCGAACCGTTGCGGTCCATGTTCACCTTGCCCGCATAGCCGGTGACTCCCGCCTTTTCCAGTTCGTCCATAAGTATATTGGTCGCTTCCCTGTGCAGGCTTGAGAATATGCATACCCGCGTGGTGCCCATCTCTATAAGAGCATGGGCCAGCTTTGAATATACCCTGCGGGCGTAGCCGGCGTCACTGAACATGGCCTCCGTAGGGAATGCGTATTTGTTCAGCCAACCGAGAAGCTCAAGGTCCATGCCGAGACCCAGCATAGGGTACTGGGGTGCGTGCAGGTGCAGGTCGGTAAAGGACGGGGTGATTATCATATCGCCGTAGTCCGTCGCCTCCGCTGCCGCATACCTTTCCGGCAGCTCGCCGAATATTCCCCGAATAATGCCGCCTTCCGTGACTATCCAGCTATCGGGCATTACGGTAAGCTCACCCGGCGTTTCGGCGTATATTATATTGCCCTTTATGGCCTCCAGCCTCTCGTTCATATGGTTCTCTCCTTTTCCCGCTTCAGCCTTTCCAGCTCGGCGGCCCTGTCCGCATCGAACAGCTCCAGCTCGTCTTCCACCTGGTAAAGCCTGAGCTTATCCTGGTTTTTACATATAACCGCGCTGCCACCCGTGTCGCCTGTAAGGTCGCGCAGTTCTATAAACATATCCTTGGGGAATATTACCGGGTTTCCCCGGCGGGCGCCGTATGCCATGGCGGCTATCTTGTCCGGCTCCTTTAAATAAAAGCTCACAAGGCCTTCCGTGCTCCACCGGCTCAGGCAGGGCTGATCCGCCACCATGAACAGGGCGGCGTCCACGTCGCCCAATGCATCGAGGCCAAGCCGTATGGTGCGGCTGACGCCATCCTCCGGCCTGTCGTTTCTTACCGTCAGAAAGTCAAAGTCCAGCGCCATGGACAGCGCCTCGTCATACTGGCTCACCACCGCTGCCCGGCAAAGCTTATCTCGGGGTATTGCCTCCATGGCCCGCTCTATGAGGGTCTTGCCGAAGAAATCCGTAAGCAGCTTGTTTCCTCCGAAGCGGGTGGAGTTACCGGCCGCCATAAGCACGCAGCCTATCCTGGTGCGCTTCATCTTAACTTCATATAGCCGGTACGGCTTATGTACCTGCCCCTGCCTTCAAGCTTTATGCTGCCGTTCTCAACAATATGCTCGCCGTTTATAATAACGTGGCGGGCGGCGCCCTTTACGTCAAAGCCCGCAAAGACCGAATTGTCGCAGTTATAGGCGTGGTTGGTATCGGTTATGGTACCGGATACGGAGGGATCCCATATAACTATATCCGCCGCTTTTTCCTCGGCTATCTCGCCCCGGTCCGGCATGCCGAAAAGCCTTGATGGGTTGTAGGAAAGGTACTTTACCATATCCTCAAGGGTGAGCCTGCCCTCGCACACGCCGTATGTGTATATGAGCTGGCCCCTGTGCTGAACGCCCGCGCCGCCGTTGGGGGTCTTAAAGAACTTTCCGCCTCCCAGCATCTTCTGCTTCATGGTGAAGGAGCAGTGGTCTGTGCCTATGGTGTCCAGCGCGCCCTCCTTGAGCCCCTGCCAGAGCGCCTCCCTGTCCGCGTCCTTGCGGAGAGGCGGGCTCATTATGAACTTCACTCCGTCGGGATCCCTGTATCTGTCGTCTGTGAGCAGCAGGTACTGGGGGCAGGTCTCAAGGTATACCTCCTGTCCCCTCGCCCTCGCCCGCTGGGCCTCGATAAGGCCCTCCTCGGTTGAAAGGTGCACTACATACGCAGGGGTGCCCGCAAGCTGGGCTATGCGCATATACCGCGCGACGGCCTCAGCCTCCACCTCTGCGGGGCGGGAGATGGGGTGTCCCCAGGGCTCCGTCACGCCCTGGGCCTTCAGCTCATCTATGCGGCGAAGCAGCACTTCCCAGTTCTCGCAGTGTATGCCTATGAGGGCGCCGTGATCGCGGGCGGTCTTGAGGGCGGCATATATCTGGCCGTCGTCCACCTTGAGGCCGTCATACACCATGTACATCTTATATGAAGTGACGCCGTTGTCGCTCATGTAGTCCATCTCTTTTTCGGTCTCGGCGTCCCAGCGGGCTATGGCCATATGGAAGCCGTAATTGCAGCTGCTGCCCTCGGCCTTTTTGTGCCATGTCTCAAGTGCCTGCCTGAGCGTCCCGTCCCTGTCCTGAGTTGCGAAGTCCAGCACGCAGGTGGTGCCGCCCAGCGCCGCAGCCCGGGTGCCCGTCCTGAAGTTATCCGCCGTAACGCAGAGCCCGACATCAAGGTCAAAGTGGGTATGGGTGTCTATGAAGCCGGGCATGACGTAGCAGCCCGCAGCGTCTATCACTTCCGCGCCCGCAGCGTCAAGATTGCCGCCTATGGCGATTATCCTGTCGCCGTCGGTGAGTATATCCTTACGCTCCCTGCCATTTGCGTTTACTATGGTTCCGTTCTTGATGAGTATGCGCATTGCCCTTTTTCCTCCTAAATGGTATAGGCTGTTGATTCATAAAAACAAAAAGCGCCCGGCTGTACAGTATGCTGTACGCTCGGCGCTCATAGCAGGCCATTGCGGTGGCCCGTAGAAACTCCCGTCCGATAGAAATCACGAGATTATATGAACACTCTCTTATTGATTTTATATTATCATCCCAAAGAAGAAAAATCAATAACAGCAACGCGAACTTTAAAAAAATCCTATTTATTTTTTTGTTTTATATGGTATAGTTTACTGTAAAAAAGGGCTTTTCTGATAGGCCCGATTGTGCTATACTGCAATAAACAATTATCTAACAAACTTTGTTTAAACCTTAATGTTTTTGTTCGGGCGTCTATGGCGCCCATGTTGGCGTATCAACGGCATTTAAAATCAAGAATGGAGGAAACCGATGAAACAGTCCGAACTTATCACTGCGGCCCTTAAGGGCGATGCAACGCTTGTGGTAAAGAATGCCAGGGTAGTTAATGTATTTACAAACGAAATACTGGAAGGCGACGTCGCCCTCTCGGAGGATACCATCATAGGCGTGGGCAAGGGCTTCGCCGCCAGGGAAGAGATAGACGCGGGCGGCGCGTACCTCTGCCCCGGCTTCATAGACGCCCACGTACACATAGAGAGCAGCATGGTCATACCGGATTCCTTCTCCCGCGTGATAATGCCCCACGGCACCACCACCATAATCGCCGACCCTCACGAGATAGCCAACGTCTGCGGCGTAGCGGGCGTGCGGGCCATATACAAGCTGTCCGATGACCTGCCGCTGAGGGTGCTTTTCATGATGCCCTCCTGTGTGCCGGCCACTCCCTTCGAAAACTCCGGCGCGACGCTCACCGCCGAGGATATGGAGCAGTTCATGCGCAAGAGCCGCATACTGGGCCTTGGCGAGGTGATGGACGCCGTATCCACCGTAAACTGCTCAAAGGACATGATGGATAAGCTCCGTCTCTTTGACGGTCGCCCCATAGACGGCCACGCGCCGCTGCTTTCCGGCCGCGCACTGAATGCTTACAGGGTGGCCGGCCCCTCCACGGATCACGAGTGCAGCAACTTTGACGAGGTGCTTGAAAAGCTCCGCATCGGCATGAGGATACTCCTCAGGGTAGGCTCCGCCGCCAACGGCATGGAGGAGCTCATCACCGAGATAGTAAAGCACGGTCTCCCAACGGACAACATGATGTTCTGCACGGACGACAAACACATCGAGAACATTCGCCGCGAGGGCCACATAAACTGCATAGCCCGCATGGCCGTAAAGTGCGGCATGGACCCTATACAGGCGGTAAAGATGGCAAGCTACAACGCCGCCCGCGCCTACGGCCTGCGCAACATAGGCGCCATAGCCCCCGGCTACAAGGGCGACATGGTGCTGTTTGAGGATCTGAAGGATTTCAGGGTGCTCAAGGTATTTACCCGCTTCGGCAGGCCGTATGACGGCAAGCCCACCCCCATGCCCATAATACCCCAGGCGGTATACGCCAGCATGAACATGGCCCCCATACCAGAGGACGGCCTCAGGCTCCCCGCAAAGGAGATAATGCCGGTGATATGCCAGATAGAGGGCCAGCTGGTCACAGAGCGCAGGGACCTGCCCGTCTGCCGCGATGCTGAGGGCAACTTCGTATCCGGTAACGGCCTAAACAAGCTGGCAGTTATAGAGCGCCACCACGCCCTGGGCAACATAGGCCTCGGCATAGTTCAGGGCTTCAATATTCACGGCGGCGCCATAGCCTCCACCGTGGCCCACGATTCACACAATCTGGTCATGGTGGGCGATAACGACGACGACATGCTGCTTGCGGCCGAGTCCCTCAGGGAATGCGGCGGCGGCTTCTGCGTGGTGAGCCACGGCATAGTCCTGGCCCGCCTGCCCCTTCCCATAGCCGGTCTTATGACTGATGCGCCTGTTGACAGCGTGCTTGAGATACAGCGCGCCCTTCTGGACGCCGCAGCATACATTGGCGTAGACAAGAAGAGCGACCCGCTTGTGGCCCTCTCCTTCCTGGCGCTCCCCGTTATACCCGCCATACGCCTTACGGATAAGGGACTGTTTGACTCAGCCAGCTTTAAGTTTATAGAAGCTTGATCCCTCAGCTTTAATGATAAGGAGGACAAGTAATGAATAAGGATAAGGAGGACAAGTCATGAATAAGGATAATTATTCCGTTCAGGCCGAGCACCTGGTTGGCAGGAGTGAAGTGCGCGTGGACGCCTTCGACAAGGTGACCGGCCGCACCAAATACTACGAGGACCGTATGCCGGGCGACGCGCTGTATGTGCGCATAAAGCACTCCACCATCGCCCACGGCTTCGTAAAGAATATAGATACCTCCTGTGCGGAGAAAATACCCGGCGTCGTAAAGGTGCTCACCTGCTTCGACGTGCCGGATATACCCTTTCCCACCGCCGGCCATCCCTGGAGCATGGACCCGGGGCATCAGGACGTTAAGGACAGGCTTTTGCTCAACCGCCACGTGCGCTACTACGGCGACGACGTTGCCGTGGTTATAGCCGAGAATGAGGTCGCCGCCAATCAGGGCGTCCGCGCCCTGAAGGTGGAATACGAGGAGCTGCCCTTCGTGCTTGACGTTCAGGAGGCCATGAAGGACGGCGCCCCACAGCTCCACGATAGCTGCCCGAATAACATACTCAAGCACACATCCATTCAAAAGGGCAACTACGCCGAGGCTATAAAGGAGCCCGGCCTTATCAAGGTCGAGGGCTGGTATGAGACGCCCACCGTGCAGCACTGCCACATAGAGAACCACGGCTGCTTTGCATACGAGGAGAACGGCAGGCTTACCGTGGTCGCTTCAACCCAGATACCGCACATAATCCGCCGCGTTGTGGGACAGGCGCTGGACCGCCCCTGGGCGGATATAAGGATAGTAAAGCCCTATATAGGCGGCGGCTTCGGCAACAAGCAGGACGCCCTCTACGAGCCCCTGTGCGCATGGTGCTGCACTCAGGTAGGCGGGCGCTGCGTCCGCATTGACTGCGCCCGCGAGGAGACCTTCGTATCCAACCGGGTACGCCATGCCATACGCTTCCATATCGTAACATGGCTGCACAAGGACGGCACCCTCGCCGCCCGCAAGGTAGAATGCTTCTCCAATCAGGGCGCATACGCCTCCCACGGACACAGCATAGTAGCAAAGGCCATGGGCTCATTCCCTCAGATATATCCCTGCGATAACTTCGAGGGCGACGCATACACCGTATTCACCAACCGCCCTGCGGCCGGCGCAATGAGGGGCTACGGCATGCCCCAGGCATCCTTCGCAGACGATTCCAACATAGATGAGTGCGCAAGGGCACTGGGCATGGATCCCATGGATTACAGGGACAAGGTAATAATGCCCAAGGGCTTTGTGGACGGCTTCTCCAAGAACGAGAACTACTACGATTCCTTCCGCATGTGCCTTGAAAAGGGTGCGGAGGCCATAGACTACCGCAGAAAGGTTCAGGAATACGCAAAGGATACCGGCCCCGTCCGCCGGGGCATTGGCCTTGCCGCCTTCTGGTACAACACCGCCGTATACCCAATATCTCTCGAGACCAGCTCCAACCGCATGCAGCTCAACCTTGACGGCACCGTCACCATGCAGTGCGGCGAGACCGAGATAGGCCAGGGCGCGGACACCGCATACGCCCAGATGACCGCCGAGGTGATAGGGCTGAAAAGCTACCGGGACGTCCATGTGGTGAGCTGCCAGGATACCGACATAACCCCCACCGGCCTCGGCGCCTACGCCTCCCGCCAGACCTACGTTGCGGGCTTCTCCATACGCCAGACAGGCGACCTGCTCCGCAAAAAGATACTGGAATACGCCTGCGAGGTAACCCGGCAGCCCATACAAAACATGGATATAGTGAACGGAAACATTGTGCGCGTACCTGACGGGCGGGTGCTGATGAGCCTTTCCGAGCTTGCCATGACCGCCCAGTATAATCCCGTACACAGCGAGCATATAACCGCCGAATCCACCTACACCATACGCAACAACGCCTACTCCTTCGGCTGCACCTTTGCAGAGGTGGAGGTAGATATTCCCATGTGCAGGGTAAAGCTGGTGGACATGATAAACGTACACGACTGCGGCAGGCTGATAAACCCCGCATTGGCCGAGGCACAGGTTCACGGCGGCATGAGCATGGCAATAGGCTACGGCCTTTCCGAGCAGCTGCTCTTCGATCCTAAGACCGGCAGGCCGCTGAACAATAACCTGCTGGACTACAAGCTTTCCACCTTCATGGATCACCCTGACCTTCGGGCAGAGTTCATCCAGAACCCGGAGCCTACCAGCCCCTTCGGCACAAAGGCCCTCGGCGAGCCCCCCGCCTGCTCCGGGGCCCCCGCCATACGCAACGCCATATATAACGCCACCGGCGTAGCCATAAATACCATCCCCATAACCCCCCATGTGCTGTTCGCGGAATTCAGCCGTGCCGGGCTTATAAAGGACGAATGGACAAAGGAGGAAAAATAATATGTACGATCTTAAAGCGCTGTATGAGGCTTCCTCCGTTCAGAACGCCGTGGAGCTTCGCCTCGAACACCCCGAGGCACAGATAATAGCCGGCGGCAGCGACGTTCTCGTGCAGATGCGCGAGGGCAAACGTGCCGGCAAGGAGCTCATCTCCATATACGGCCTCGATGAGCTTCGGGGCGTATCCATGGACGAAAACGAGAACATACGCATAGGCTCCCTTACCAGCTTCTCCCACATAACCCGGGATCCCATTATCCAGAAATACATAAACGTATTGGGTCAGGCGGTGGATATGGTGGGCGGGCCCCAGATACGCAACATAGGCACCATAGGCGGCAACACCTGCAACGGCGTTACCTCCGCAGACTCCGCCTCCACCCTCCACGCGTGGGAGGCCATAGTCGAGCTCACAGGCAGCGAGGGCAAGCGCCTGCTGCCCATACGCGACTTCTACATAAAGGCCGGCCTTGTGGACATACACCCGGACGAGATACAGACCGCCATAATAATACCCAAGGCCAGCTATGAGAACACCTACGGCCACTACATCAAATACTCCATGCGCAACGCCATGGATATAGCCACCCTGGGGTGCAGCGTGAACGTCCGCCTTTCGCCGGATAAAAAGACCATAGAGCGTGCCCGCATAGCCTACGGCGTGGCAGGCCCGGTACCCATGCGCGCCGAAAGGGCGGAGGCTGCCGCCAACGGTCAGCCCGTATCCATGGAAACGGTAGAGACATTCGCGCGCACAGTTCTCGACGACATCAATCCACGGGATTCCTGGCGCGCCAGCAAGGCCTTCCGCCAGCATATCGCCGTAGAGACCGCCAAGCGCTGCATGACAGAATCCATAATTCTCGCGGGAGGTGAGCTGTAATGGCACAGTATAAGCTTATTCACTGCAACATAAACGGCAAGGACGTAGAAAAGATGGTAGACGTCCGGGCTTCCCTGACCGACATGCTCCGCAACGACTACCACCTCACCTCCGTAAAGAAGGGCTGCGAGGTCGGCGAGTGCGGCGCCTGCAACGTGCTCATAGACGGCGAATGCTTCAACAGCTGCATTTACCTGGCCGTATGGGCCGAGGGCAAGCATATCCGCACTCTCGAGGGGCTGCTTGGCCCTGACGGCGAGCTTTCGGACATTCAGCAGGCCTTCATGGAAGAGACTGCGGTACAGTGCGGCTTCTGCACCCCCGGCTTCATAATGACCGCCGTGGAGATACTGGAATCCGGCAAGGAATACACCCGCGAGGAGCTGCGGAAGCTGCTCTCCGGCCACCTCTGCCGCTGCACCGGCTATGAGAACATACTCAACGCGGTGGAAAAGACCATGAAGAAGCGGTTAGGGAAAGCATAGCTTCGACCTGCCGGATAGCTTCGGGGTTGTTAAGGGGCCGCAGCCCCTTAAGTTTATTCCGGCTTTGACGACAGGTGCGTCAAAACGGATGAAAACCGGAGGTTTTCGCACTCCGCGGGTTTTGCCGCCCGGGAGCGAATGCGAGAGGCAAAACGCGAAAAAAGCTCGGAAAAGTGGCGTTAGCCACTTTTCCGAAAATATTAACTTTTGCCGCCTTGATTATCGGGGCGGCATTGTTTATCATTGTGCTATGGAAACAAAAGCGAAGTATACGAAAAAAAGGCGGCGCGCCGCGAAAAAGGCCGTCAGGACAGCGCTTGCGCTGCTGCTTGCGGCAATAGTCACGCTGGGCGGCATATTCGCCGTAAATGCCATACACAAGGCCCGCCTGAGGGCGGAGTACGTGCCGCTGACTGCCGATGAGATAGATATAGCCCGGCTAAAGGGCGAGGCCGCCGAAACAGACCCTGCAAGGCTGAGCGTGGCCCAGTCCGCCCTGTCCCTCGTGGGCAAGGTACACTACTTCTGGGGCGGCAAGAGCTACTCCATAGGGCCCGACCCCAAATGGGGCGAGATGACCGAGGTGGAGAGCGGCGGCAGCAGCACCACCGGCGAGATGCGCCCCTACGGCCTTGACTGCTCAGGCTTCGTGGCCTGGTGCTTCCTCCAGCAGGGGCTGACAAATGAGGAGCTGGAAAGCCAAGTAGGTCTCGGCACATGGGCTCAGTGGGAAAACAGCGAGGAGATAAGCTGGAAGGAGCTTCGGGTGGGCGATATTGTCTTTCAGAATTCCTATCCCACCAATAAGGGCAACCACGTCGGCATCTGCATAGGCTTTAACGAGAAGGGCAAGCCCGTTTTCGCCCACTGCGCCCTGGGCTTTGACAATGTAGTCGTCACCCCCGCCGGGGACGTGTTCCATTACGCCCGCCGGCCCGGGTTTTTCAGTTAAAATCAGCTAAACAGCCTTCGCGCCGCGTATCCGCGGCGCTTTTATTTTTTGGTGACGGCACGGCATATTCTATGGTAAAATAGAATAAGGAGATGTATATGCATGAAGAATTACCTCAAGGCTCTGGCCAAGATATTTTTAGTGCTGCTGGCATATTTTATTTCACAGGCGCTTATTATGACGCTGTTCGCAGCGGTAGGCGGCGCGGGGGCGGAGGGGGACATTCAGTCCGCCATGAGCGGCTTTCTGGCCCAAAAGGCCTCTCTGATCTCGCTGCTGCACAATCTGTTGGTAATCGCCGTCATACTCGCCTTCTATTTTAAAAAACAGAGTATCAGGGATATAATTGCCATCGCGCCCCTGCCCGGCAAGGAGTACATGTGGTGTGCGCTGTGCGCCGTAGCGTCCTCAATAGCGGTATCGCTGCTGCTTACGCTGCTGCCCATACCCGATCACATAATGAGCTCCTACAACGATTCAGTGGCTGCAAGCAGCGGCGGCACATTCGCCGAGCATTTCATCGCCGCGGCGGTGCTTGCCCCAATAGCAGAGGAACTGCTTTTCCGGGGCTTAATATACGGAACTCTGAGGAGGGTGCTCAAATGGCCCGCCGCCATACTTGTATCCTGCGCGATATTCGGCCTTATGCACGGCCAGCTTCTGTGGGTGATATACGCTTTTCTGATGGGCGTAGCCCTGACGCTGATATACGATAAGTACCGGACGCTGCTTGCTTCCATGGCCTTTCACATAGCATTCAACATCACCGGCAGCTTCATACTCCCTGCCTTCGGCGACGGTCTGCCAATGCTGCCTCTGCTGTTGGTGATGTGCTTAGGCCTGTGGTACTCGGTACGGCATATTAAAGTTTACAATACTAAAGCTTAAAGCGGAGGCAATAATAATGTATCAGGAAACCAACGGCGGCAACGCCACAAAAAAGCAGGATCTGCTGCTGTTTTTCGGGCTGCTGGCCTTAGTCATATTGGCAAGGATGCTCATGAACGCCGTAAGCTCCATACCCCACGGCAGCATTTTGCAGATACCCCTTTTCATAGGGCTCATACTCGTATGCCTTGCGATATACAAAAAGCGGCTCTGCTCCTATCGCTACACCCTCTTCAACGAGGAGCCCGAGGAAGGCGACCTTGACCAGTACGGCAATCAGCGCAGGAACCCCTACCCTCTCGGCACGCTGGTATTCGAGCAGTTCAGCGGCGGTAAGGGCAGGATAGTGGATACCGTTGCCCCCGGCGAGATGCAGGCCATAGTGACCGACACCGGAACGGCTGCCTCGATAGGCGTAATAGGCTATGATCCCGAGGCTCTGCAAAGGGCCGTTAAGAAGGCCGCCGTACTCTGCACGGGCAAAAAGAGCGAGGCAAGCACCCTGATATTCAAGCGCGACGGCAGGTATCAGGCCATAGCCTTCAAGCCCAGCGATAAGCTCGTGAAGATGATCGAGGAAATAATAGCGGCAGTGAACGCCGCATAAAGCTAAATTATTGAAAAACGCCGCGATCCGTTATATAATTATAAACACAGCAAGGGAGGTATAAGCATGAAGCTCGTATATGCGATAGTGCAAAACGATGACTCCAAGCGCCTTTTAAGGGAGCTTACAAACCACCGCATAAGCGTGACGCGCATTTCTTCCACCGGCGGCTTCCTCCATAACGGAAACAGCACGCTGATGATAGGCGTTGAGGCCGACAGGCTTCAGGAGACGCTGGATATCATCAAGGAAAAATCCAGCACACGAAAGGAATACATGGTTGTTCCCTCCGCAGTACCCGGATATATCGACAATTCCCCCGCCCCTGTACAGGTGACTATGGGCGGTGCAACGGTATTTGTTGTGGACGTGGAGCAATTCTACAAGTATTAGAGCGCAGTAATGTCAAAAGGCATCAGTCAGGCGGAGGAATGGCTCCTTGGCGCAATAAAGCGGGGGCATATTCCCCACGCCTGTTTTATTTCCTGTCCGGACGGGCTGATAGCCGAAGGCATAGCCAGACGGGCCGCGGCTCTGTACTGTACAGGCTCGGCTGATGCCGCCATGCTTTCCCATACGGGAAACTGCATAATCCCCTCCGGCTACCGAAAGGATACCATTCGTGAGGAAGTGATCGAGGAGCTGGGCCGCAGCTCATTTTCCGGCGGGAAAAGGTCTGTGCTGCTCCTAAATGCCCACGAAATAGACCCCGCTACCCAAAACGTGCTTCTCAAGACCATAGAGGAGCCGCCCGATGGAGTTCTGTTCCTGCTTACCGGCAACGATGCGGGCATACTGCCCACCATACTTTCACGTTGCGCTACAGTGCTTTGCGGGCTGCCCATGTATGACGACACAGCCAGGGAGCTCATGTCCATTGGCCTTACCAGGAATGATGCTATGCGCTTCGCCAGGATGGGCGGAACAGTGCAGCGCTCACTGAAGCTTTATCAGGACGAGGACTACCGCAGCCTGCGGGGTACAGCGCAGGAGGTCATGGCAGCGCTGCTCCGGGGAGAGCTGCCCTTCGACAGGCTCAACGCCGTCGCCTCCATAGATGGCGCCCACTTCATGCTCTCATATATGCGGGACATGCTCACATACAGGACGCTGGGCCGCATAGATCAGAATGCAGACAGGGCTGAGGATATTTCTTCCATGGCGCCGCGCTTTACAACCGGGCGGATAAACTGTATCATAGAATCGTTGGCGAACGCCATGGACAGGCTCAGCACCAACGCGCCGGCAGCCGGCACCTTTACGAGACTTTTTACCGAAATCACAGAGGAGCTTTAATAAATGACAACTGTTATCAGTGTAAAATTCAGGGGCGGAAGCAGGCTTTACTACTTTTCCCCCGGTGAGCTTGAGATAAACGCCGGCGATGGCGTCATAGTAGAGACTGCCCGAGGCACCGAGTACGGCGACGTGATGGTAGGCATTCACGACGTACCCGACGATCAGGTAATACAGCCTCTCAAGGAGGTTATCCGCGTGGCCACCGACCGGGACCGGGAGATGCGAGACAGCTACCGCGCCAAGGAAAAGGACGCCTACGCCACCTGTATGGAGCGCATACAGGCCCATGGCCTGGACATGAAACTGGTGGACGTGGAATATACTTTCAACGGCTCAAAGATAGTGTTCTACTTTACGGCGGATGGCCGGGTGGACTTCCGTGAGCTTGTGAAAGACCTTGCCTCGGTATTCAAGACCCGCATAGAGCTGCGCCAGATAGGCGTCCGGGACGAGGCCAAGATGCTGGGCGGCCTGGGCAGCTGCGGCAGGCCCGTCTGCTGCAAGCAGTTCCTGCCCGACTTCCAGCCCGTATCCATAAAGATGGCCAAGGAACAGGGCCTTTCCCTCAGCCCCACCAAGATATCCGGCATTTGCGGCAGGCTCATGTGCTGCCTGAAATACGAACAGGACGGCTATGAGTACATGCGCAAGCAAATGCCCAAGGTAGGCCGTGAGGCCGGCACTCCCGAAGGGCTCACCGGAACCGTTATTGAAAACAACGTCATATCCGAAAGGACAAAGGTCAAACTCATGCTGCCTGACGGCACCATCGATGTTAGGGAATACCCTTTCCGGGAGCTCACCTATACCCGGGGCGGAAAAGGCAAGCAGGCTCAGGATATCGACGTAGAGGCCGAGGTAGAACGGCAGATGATGATGGACGCAGAGCCTGAGGAGCTGGCCGAGCTTCTCAGCGAGGAAAAGGCGGACATGATGGAGCGCCGCATGAAAGACAACAACAGGTAATGTCTGGTTAATGGGCTTTAATCTGTTGACAATAAAAATATTCATGTTACAATATACATGAAAAATTGTGTGGAGGTAATCATTAATGGCATACGTAATTTCTAATGAGTGCATCAGCTGCGGCTCCTGCGAGTCCGGCTGCCCCGTTGGCGCTATTTCCCAGGGTGCTGATCATTACGAGATCGACGCCGGTACCTGCATCAGCTGCGGCGCCTGCGCTTCCGTCTGCCCCGTTGGCGCTCCTGTCGAAGAGTAATCTTTGGCGCTTAAACAAGCAACAAAAGGGCCCATGCCGCCATGGGTCCTTTTTAATGCAAAAAGTATTTTCTATTATTAACGAAGGGATAATTATATAACAGTTATATAGTTTTAATTACGGTCAAAAAAATGGAAAGCACACACGCCGAAAACAAGATGGGCTATCTGCCAATAAGAAGCCTCATAATCAAAATGTCACTTCCCATGATGGTATCCATGCTGGTGCTGGCTACCTACAACGTTGTTGACAGCATTTACGTTTCCCGCATAAGTGAAAGCGCCCTTACGGCGGTTTCGCTGGTTTTCCCGTACCAGATGCTGATAAACGCCGTTTCCGTGGGCACGGCCATAGGCGCAAACTCCCTTGTGGCACGCCGTCTCGGCGAAAAGCGTCAGGGAGAAGCGGATACCGCCGCTACCAACGCCATGTTTCTGGCCATTTGCGGAGGCGTGGTTTTCGCGGTGCTTTTCGGTCTGCTTCACCGTCCCATGATATATCTGTTCCATGCGGACGCGGAGATAACCGAGTATGCCATAACCTATCTTTCATGGGTGGGCATTCCCGCCATATTCGTGACGGTTCAGGTGATGTGTGAAAAGCTGCTGCAAGCAACGGGCAGCACCATGAAGTCCATGTTCGTACAGCTCGTTGGCGCGGTATTCAACATAGTTTTCGACCCCATACTCATATTTGGCCTTTACGGCTTTCCAAAGCTTGGCATTGCCGGCGCTGCCATAGCTACAGTGGGCGGGCAGCTGGTGGGCATGCTGCTTGGTCTGCTCATGCTAAGCCGCAAGTCCTGCCTGGTAAAAATAAGCTTCAGGAGCTTCAGGCCGAATAAGCAGAGTATATCCGACATATACGAGGTAGGCGTGCCAAGCATCTTCCTTCAGATGGTAGGCTCCATAATGACCCTTGGCATGAACAAGATACTGATAGCCTTCTCCTCTACCGCTGTAAGCGTATTCGGCATCTATTTCAAGCTCCAGTCCTTCGTTTTCATGCCGGTATTCGGCCTGAACTCCGGCACCATGCCCATAATGGGCTACAATTACGGTGCGCGCAACAGGAAGCGCATAATGGAAGCGCTGAAATACGGCTGCATATATGCTTTCAGCATAATGTGCCTTGGCATGCTGATATTCCAGCTCCATTCCGACTTTATGCTGCGGCTGTTTGACGCGTCCGACGAAATGATGGCCATAGGCGTTCCCGCCCTGAAGATCATCAGCTACTCGTTCCCCTTCGCGGCCCTGTGCATTATGGGCTCCTCCCTGTTTCAGGCAATAGGCGACGGCAGGCTTTCCTTCTTTTCCTCCGCCCTTCGCCAGCTTGCGATACTTCTGCCGGTGGCCTTCATATTCTCCCGTACCCTCGGCCTGTCCGCCGTATGGTATGCCTTCCCCATATCCGAGCTTGGCTCCATAACCTTTGTGGGCATAAACCTCTACAGGATATACCAGAACAAGATAAAGCCCATGGGCGACTGACGATAATAGAAAAAGGCGGCGTGCCGTCTTTTTTGTTTGCCTTTAATTTTTCTCTACGTTGTAATGCCTGAGCACAAAGGACGAAAACAGCGCCGCCGTAGACATTTCTGAGCGATTTCTCCGTATAACCAGATACAGGTCCCGCTGCATGGCCTTATCTCCCAAATTAAAGCACAGCAGCCTTCCTGATGAAAGCTCATCGCTTATGGCGTGTATGCTGATTATAGCTATGCCCAGCCCTCCCGCTACGGACTTCTTTACCGCCTCGCTGTAATTCATCTCGGCAACGGTATTGAGCTCGCCCGGCTCTATGCCCTCGCTGCGCAGCAGCTGCTCGTATTCCATTCTGGTGCCGCTGCCCAGCTCTCTGGCTATGAAGGGCTCCTTTTTAAGAAGCTCCCTTGGGAAGCTGCCGTTCAGCTTCCTGAAGTGCTCGTTATTGGCGGTTATTATCACAAGCTCGTCCTTGAGAAAGCTGGTAAACTCGCAATTGGTGTTCTCCACTCTGGCGCCCGTAAGGGCTATATCCGCCTTGCCGCGCCTTACCTCCTCCACAGCCTGCAGGCTGTTGGTGTTGTGCAGCTGGTAGGATACCCCCGGATACTCCCGGCTGAATTCCGAGAGCAGCTCCGGCAGGCAGTACTGTGCGGGCACAGATGAGGCCGCTATGGTGATGCTGCCCGTATAGCGTGAATCCTCCCTTGAAAGTTCCTCCAGCGCCTTCTGTCTGAGACTCATTATGCCCTGTGCGTAGCCTAAAAGCGTCGCTCCCTTATCCGTAGGCAGTATGCTCTTGCTGGTGCGTATGAGCAGCTCGCACCCCAATTCCTTTTCGAGGGTGGAAATATGCGCGCTCACGGTGGGCTGGGATACCCCCAGCACCCTTGCCGCTTTGGAAAAGCTGCCTTGCCTTACCACCATGCAAAAAGCCTCAAGCTGTTTAATATCCATATAAGTATGCTCCAATAAAATATTATTTTTAAGAACCAAAGCTTAAAAGTATCTTTATATACTTATTATAGCAAAAGACTTGTATACAGAAAAGCCCCGGCAAAAAAATATCCCCTGTCCGCATGGGCAGGGGGTATTCATCGGCGGTTCACCCGCCTAAATCGTGGGGGCAAATTTATTTGAGGTTACTTTGCGTCTACCTCGGCCATGTGCTCGCAGAGGTTGACCAGCTTGTTGGAATAACCCCACTCGTTGTCGTACCAGGCAACCAGCTTTACAAAGTGGTCGTTCAGGGCAATGCCTGCGTCTGCATCGAAGATGCAGGTATGGGGATCATGATAGAAATCGGAGGATACTACCTTGTCCTCGGTGTAATCTATGATGCCCTTGAAACGGTCGCTCTCGGAAGCAGCCTTCATGGCGGCCTTGATCTCATCGTAGGTAGCGGACTTCTCCAGGCGGCAGGTAAGGTCTACAACGGATACATCGGGAGTAGGTACGCGCATGGACATGCCGGTGAGCTTGCCGTTGAGGGAAGGAATGACCTTGCCCACGGCCTTGGCAGCGCCGGTGGAGCTGGGGATAATATTGTGTGCCGCCGCACGGCCGCCGCGCCAATCCTTCTTGGAGGCGCCGTCTACGGTCTTCTGGGTGGCTGTGATAGAATGGACGGTAGTCATAAGGCCCTCTACGATGCCGAAGTTGTCGTTGATAACCTTGGCAAGAGGAGCCAGACAGTTGGTGGTGCAGGATGCGTTGGAAACAACCGTCATGTCCTTGGTGTAGGTGTCATGGTTTACGCCCATTACGAACATGGGAGCGTCCTTGCTGGGGGCGGAGATGACGACCTTCTTCGCGCCTGCCTTCAGGTGCTCGGAAGCGCGCTCGATGGTGGTGTTGATACCGCTGCACTCAAGGATATACTCTGCGCCGCACTCGGTCCAGGGGATATCCGCCGCGTTCATGCAGGAATATACGGAAATGGACTTGCCGTTTACCACCAGCTTGTCTCCCTGCACGTCTATGGTACCCTTAAAACGGCCATGGACGGTATCAAACTTGAGCATATAGCCCATATAATCCAGTGCTATGAAGGGATCGTTGATGCCCACTACTTCTACGTTATCGTTTTCAACAGCGGCTCGGAAAGCCAGACTGCCGATACGGCCGAAACCGTTAATGCCCACTTTTACTGACATTGTAATATTTCCTCCGTTTAAATTTTTAAATTTATAAAATCGGCTTATTGGACCGATAGTTGACAATAAATTAACCAACGCTTATTATAATATTCTATTTTTTTGAGGTTTGCAAGAGAATTTTAGCGAAACTGCATTTTCTACTGGCGAGCCCCCTATCTATAATTTAAGCTTATATCAAAGCCGCACTTTTCTCTTATGCACATCTCCTCGAAGTATCTGTTTTCCATAGGCACCCATTCCCTCATAAAGCGCCTATGCATGTCAGGACCGTTCCTTTGAAGAATGCGCCTGCTCTGCTCCTCGGGATCTACAGATACAAATACCGCTATATCATAGTATTCTCCCAAATATGGGTGCAGGCTATAACTGCCTTCTATGACTGTCAGCGAGGTAAATTTTACCGTAAATGCAGCGGACAGTTCGCCTGTCCTGCAAAAATATTTGCGGCATTCCGCGTCCCTGTGCAGCCTTGCGGGTTCCGCCACTTCTTTCCGAAATCTCTCCCTGTCAAAGTTGCCGCCGGTTTCGTTAAGACGTTGTTCAGTGCGTTGGTAAGGTTGGAGGAAATAATCGTCACAGTGGAAAACCCTGGCGGAGAACTCCTCCCGGAGCTCCTCTGCCAGGGTGGTTTTTCCCGAAGCGCTGTTGCCGTCTATGGCAACGACAACAGCTCCCCTTTCGTTTAAAAGCCTGCGTATCTCGGCTTTAAGGTCGTTTTTATCCATGTGTTCCCGTTACTGTTATTTAAGGTTCTCGGGATTGAGGCAATCCAGCTCGGGCAGTACAAACCTGCCGTCCTTGCGGATCAGTACGTCGTCGAAGTACATCTCGCCGCCGCCGTATTCGGGTGTCTGTATGCATACGAGGTCCCAGTGTATGCAGGACTTATTGCCGTTGCTGCAATCGTCGTAGCAGCAGCCCGGGGTAAAGTGGAAGGAGCCGGATATTTTCTCGTCGAAGAGGGTGTCCCTCATGGGGAAGGTGACAAAGGGGTTCACGCCTATAGCGAATTCGCCCACGCCCCGCGCGCCCGCGTCCCTGTCAAATACGGCCTTTATGCGCTCGTTGTCGTTGGAGGTGGATTCCACTATGCGGCCGTTTTTGAAGGTCAGGCTGACGTTCTCATATGTAAAGCCGTCCATTATGGAGGGGGTGTTGTAGGTTATTGTTCCCTCTACGCTGCCGTCTACGGGAGCGGTATATATCTCGCCGTCCGGAATGTTCATCTGGCCGGAGCACTTTATGGCGGGCATACCCTTTATGGAGAAGCGGAGGTCTGTGCCGGGGCCCACTATATGAACCCTGTCGGTCTTTTCCATAAGCTCCTTGAGGGGCTGCATGGCCTTGTCCATCTTAGCATAGTCGAGGTTGCAAACGTCAAAATAGAAGTCCTCGAAGGCCTCGGTGCTCATGCCTGCCATCTGGGCAAAGTTGGGGTTGGGATAGCGCAGCACACACCACTTGGTATTGGGTATGCGAATGTTGTTCAGCGGCCTGCCGTATACGGCGCTTATGAGGGCCAGCTTATCCCCCGGCACGTCGGACATCTCGTTGGTGTTGAGCTTCGCGCCTATGCCGATATACGCGTCCATGTGGCGCATGAGCTCGCAGTCTATCTTTGCCATAAGCTCCTGCTGCTCCTTCGTCGCGCCCAGCGCAAGCTCCCGGCATACCTCAGGCTTCTTTATCCATACGAAGGGGACGCCGCCCGCAGCATAGGTCTCCTTGACCAGCGCCTTGACCAGCTCGGTACATTCGCCGTTGCCCTCGATAAGTATCTTTTCACCGGGCTTTACGGCGCAGGAAAAGCCTATGAGGTTTTTTGCAAGTGTCTTGATCCTCGGATCTGTCATCTTTTTTTACCTTCCTCTCGCATACTTTTGAAAGGCTCAGCTTTGCCTTTCTTTTATTATGTAAAGGGGCCTCCCCTTTACCTCGTCGTAAATGCGCTGCGTATAAGCCCCCTGCACGCCCATGGCGCACAGCATCACACCATCCAGCAGCACCAGGGCGCACACCGCCCAAAGCCACCCGGGAACGCCTGTCACGGCGGCACAGGCTATGGTAGCAATAAGCCCAAGCAGGGCTATGCACAGCACCGCAAGCCCTGCCCAGCCTATAAGCGTCAGCGGCTTTGAGGAAAAGCCGAATATGCCGTCGGCGGCAAGCCTGAGCATCTTTTTAAGGGTGTACTTGGTCTTTCCCGCGCACCTCTCCTCGCGGACGTACTCCACGGGAACGGCGTTATAGCCCAGCCATGCGCTCATTCCCCTAAGGAACCTGTTGTGCTCCCTGAGCACCTTGAATTCATCCGCAACGGCCTTGTCGAGCAGCCGGAAATCGCCTGTATCCAAGGGTATCGGATACGCACTCATGAAGTTCAGCAGCCTGTAATAGCACCATGCGGTAAACTTCTTTGCGGCAGTCTCTCCCTTGCGGTGCATTCGCTTGCCGTAGGCTATATCGGCGCCCTGCTCCCACGCCTTCACCATATCGGCAATGACCTCCGGAGGGTCCTGCAAATCAGCGTCCATGATTATCACCGCGTCCCCCTTCGCCTCGTCCATGCCGGCGGTAACCGCCAGCTGATGGCCGAAATTCCTTGAGAATCGCAGTGCCTTAACCTCTTCGTGCTCCCGGGCAAGGCGGGATATTATTTCCCATGTCCTGTCCCTGCTGCCGTCGTCTATGTAGATTATCTCAAAGGGATAGCCTATGGAGCTCATGGCCCTGTACGTCCTCTCAAAGGACTGCTCCATTGCCTCTTCCTCATTGAATGCCGGTACAACCAGCGATAAAAGCTTTTCCATTTTCTTTCCTTTCGGCCTGTTTTGGCATATCTTACCTGTTTGTTATTATACCCCAAGCACCAGCTATCTACAATTCTAATATGCATTTTCTAAAAACCGGCTTTGACACTATTGAAACATACTTTTTTAGGGATATAATATTTAGTGTTGAAGTTTGAGATATTTTTTGAAAAGGAGATAATATAATGGCACTTGTAACGAGCACCGAAATGTTCAAAAAGGCCTACAATGGCGGTTACGCCATCGGCGCCTTTAACGTCAACAACATGGAGATCATTCAGGGCATCACCGAGGCCGCTATCGAAAAGCGCGCTCCTCTTATCCTCCAGGTCTCCAAGGGCGCACGCGCCTACGCCAAGCACGTTTACCTGATGAAGCTCATCGAGGCCGCTATTGAAGACGCGGAGCAGACCGCGGGCTTTGACCTTCCCATTGTCGTGCATCTCGACCACGGCGATACCTTCGAGCTTTGCAAGAGCTGCATAGACGGCGGCTTTACCTCCGTCATGATAGACGGCTCCTCCAAATCCTTCGAGGACAACATCGCCCTGACCCGTCAGGTAGTCGAGTATGCCCATGATCACGGCGTAGTGGTAGAGGGCGAGCTTGGCACCCTTGCAGGCGTTGAGGACGAGGTAAAGGTATCCGCCGAGGATTCCTCCTATACCCGCCCTGATGAGGTCGAGGAATTCGTCAACCGCACCGGCGTAGACTCTCTGGCCATAGCCATAGGCACCAGCCACGGCGCATACAAGTTCACCGCCGCCCAGTGTACCCGCAACGAAAAGGGCATACTGGTACCTCCTCCACTCCGCTTCGATATACTGGACGAAGTGGCAAAGCGTCTGCCCGGCTTCCCCATCGTGCTTCATGGTTCTTCCTCTGTGCCTCAGGAATTCGTTAAGATAATCAACGAAAACGGCGGCAAGATGCCCGATGCAGTAGGCATCCCCGAGGAGCAGCTCCGCAAAGCGGCCGAGGGTGCGGTCTGCAAGATCAATATCGACTCCGACCTGCGCCTTGCCATGACCGCCTGCATTCGCCAGTACTTCAACGAGCACCCGGATCACTTTGATCCCCGCCAGTATCTCAAGCCCGCCCGCGCCGCCATCAAGGCCATGGTAGAGCACAAGCTGGTAGACGTTCTGGGCTGCGACGGAAAGGCGTAAAGAGCGTAGCCATGCAGGAGGAATACACCAACGTCATAACCCTTACCGATTCCGACGGCAGCGATGTGGACTTTGAGGTGCTGGATATAGTGCCCTACAAGGAGCATGAGTACGTAATCATGCTGCCGGTCGATGACGAATCCGACTCGCCCGAGGCGGTCATCTTAGAGCTTCTGGAGGCCGAGGAGGACAACGAGGAGGACATGCTTCAGGGCGTGGACGACGAGGAAATACTCAACGCCGTTTTCAACCTCTTTATGGAAAAGAACGCCGACGAGTTCCAGTTTGAGCAGTAAAGGCTGATATAACACCAAAGCCCCCGCATTGCGGGGGCTTTTTCGTCCGCTTATTTATTTACCTTATCCCTAAGAAATGCAGTATGCTCTGCCATATGGTCATATCACCGGTCTTGGGGGGTATGACTATCACGGGGACGGGGGTGGTGGTGGGGTGGTAGTACCCGCCGCCCGCCGCGCTTTTTGGCAGACAAGGCGGGCAGGCACAGCTTGTGCCTGCCCGCCTGTATGGATTTTTGAGATTTCGCTTACGGCCTGGTGAGAATGGCGCTCACATCCGCCATGCTTTCGCCGAGCGTGAACGTGACGGCCTTGCCGTTGTGGGTGAGCCGGTAGGCTTCGCCGCCCTCGCCCTTGTCCAGCAAATCGGAGAGCAGGAACGCTGACGTTGCGCCCTTGGTGACAAAGACGATCTTCTCCACGCCCTGCGCCTTGAGAGTGCGGATGCCGCTGAGTCTGCCCGTGAGAATGGCGAGGTCCTCGTCAACGGTGACGGTCAGCACGCCGCCCTTTTGCTCGGCCGTGTAGGCAATGTCCTTGCCGTCCTTGGCGGTCACGCGGTAGAGGGGAGGAGCTATTAACCGGCTTCCCTCATCCGGCATGGTGTGGGTCTCCCCGCACTGGTCATACCGCACGCATTTTGCCGTCTTGGTGCCGTCGTGCGCATAGGTCGCATCGTTGTTGGAAACATAGTCCTCAAAGAGATGCCCGAGCTTGCTGCCCGTGTCCGTTACCGTGTCCGTTTCCGTGCAGCCGCCCGTGCCGTAGCGCACGCACTTTGCCGTCTTGGTGCCGTCCTGTTCGCAGGTGGC
>ENA-UOIY01000105-UOIY01000105.1-human-gut-metagenome-genome-assembly--contig:-P114-NODE-105-length-138781-cov-10.810612_pt1 | contig 138781 bp, 132 predicted proteins | sample MGYA00242335_ERZ723882 | MGnify/ENA metagenome assembly ERZ723882 | reverse complement strand
TTGACATCATCTCAGCAAACTGCTGAAATGGGTGTCCCATTGCGGAAAACAGGAAGAATTTTCTCAAACTCAAGAACTGGAGTTTCTTTCCCGCCTTCTTTCTCGCAGGACGCGAGTGACAGGGCTGCTACAGCCACTGTCACGAATGTCATAAACTTCTTGAACATGACACTAACAAATTAAACACTATAATACCAATAAAAATACATCTTCTTAAATGTAAGCAAAAGAGTCGATTTTATTATAAATCGTAATTCTACTCTTTGCTTTTCCCGTTTATGGCTGCCTCGTACTCGACTTTAATGGCCTTCACGACCTCTCGTTCCTCGGCTGTCGGTATCTCACCTTTCGGTTTTATGTAGCTCTTGGATGCGTCCGAAGTCTTCGGCGGAAGTTCGTTATACGTGCATCCACAAACACATGCGCCGACCAAAGCGACCGCTAATATAGCAATTATATTTTGTTTTGTTCTCATTTTCTTAAAATTTGTAAGTACTTTAGAGGCTAAATGACGGGCAAAATGGGGAAATATGACCCAAAAGACATCAAAAGAACGCTAATAAACATATCCCGGGTTTTGCTCCAGTCCGGGATTCAGGTCAACATCCGATTTTGAAATAGGAGATGTGTAGAGATAGGCCTTCGTCGTGTACTTCAGCCCATTGCTGATGATCCACCATTCCGGGCAGCCGTTGCGTTTGAGTTCATACCAGCGGTCACCCTCCATGTACATTTCCTTCCTCCTTTCGTCAAAGATAGCCTGAAGCAGCGGTGTCAGAGGCTTTCCGTAGCAGTCCACGACAATCCTGTCGCCCTCCCTGACCTCCGGAAGCGTCCCGACAGTGAGGTCGGAGACTCCCTCAATCCTGTTCCTGCGAAGTTCGTTCAGCCACTTCAGCGCCTTCTCGGAGTCTCCCTTGTGACAGTACGCCTCAGCGAGCATCAGCACCATCTCAGAGAGCCGAAGCTTGCACTCCGGGGTTTTGACGTTCATCCGCTTGTTGTCGAAGCTTGCCCCGTAGCGCACGTCTTTCTCCGGCTCGCCACCGAACAGCCGTATGAGCGCGGCGCAGGCAGGGCGCGAGGAAAGGTAGGTCTTCGTGTAGCTGAAATACCAGTCCAGCTCGCTTGAGTTGTTGATGTGCGAGCGCACCAGCACTTCTCCCTTCGTATCATACTTCGAGTTAATCATATCCGCATATTCGGAAATAGGGGAGAGCGACACCCCGCTGTGGGAAAGTATTTCCTCACATTCCGAAATGACCCTGTCCCATTTGCAGCACCAGAAGTCGAGCTTGGCCTCGTAGCCTTTCACTATCCACTTTGTGAACACATACTTCGGGTCTGTCGGATCGAGGGCAAGGGCAGCCTCGAATTGGGCGCGGGCGTAGTCGTAAGTCTGCCGCAAGGTGCCGCGTGTGGGCTTGTCGCTTATGCTGAAGCGGTCAACTACCGGGATTCCAGGAAGTTCGTCCGCATCGTTGTCAGTCCAGCTTTGGCAGAACTCCCGCATGAGGTTGTAGTAGATGATTCCCTTCATCGAATAGGCCGCTGAAAGTGCTCCCTTGGCAACATCACTGTCCCTTCCTGAGAGGTTCTCTATGACGATGTTGCAGTCGCGAACAATCTCCCAGCTGTCTTCGTAGGCCCGCTGCCTGGCCGTGATTTCCTCTCCGGCGTAGAATGTGAGCGATGAACTGCTCTTTATGTTGGCGTCGAGGTCGTCAGCGCAACCTTCGAGGTGCTTGAGCGCGTCCATATTTCCGATGACATACTCATCGCCCCCGCCCTCGATGTCGCGAAGACGGTTGTGGATGATGGAGGCGAACTCCTCGTCGGTTGTCGGGATGACTTCGCCCTGTGGCTGGACGTTCAGGTAGCCGCGGCATCCGGAAAGCCCGCCTATCAGGGCGGACGCCGCAATCACATATTCCGTAAATCTCATATTCATATATACAAAGTCTTTAGAACTCCAGACTCAGTCCTCCGGTAACGCTCCGGGTCGTCGGATATGTCGCCCCCGGTATTTCAGGGTCAAGTCCGTCATATTTCGTAAACGTGAAGAAGTTATTCAGCGACAAGTTGAAACTCAAGTTTCTCATTTTCAGCTTCCTGACAGCCTTCTGCGGAAGAGAGTAGGTGAGGACTATCGACTTGACGCGAAGATACGAATTGTCCTTCAGGTACACGGCGTCGATGATGCTCATGTCCATAGGGTTATAGGAGGCAAAATTGTACTTTGCGTCGAAATAGTCGTAGATCCGGGGGTATTTCACGCCGCTCGTGTTCGTGGTGGCCCATCTGTCCGTGCGGTCCTTGCTGACATTGAGATGATTGCCGTAGAGGTCGCTGAACTGTGACTGGACCGGCTCGGTGCTGATTCCGCTGTGTTGGGCGCTGCTGTAGGTGGCGGGGTAGCGCAGCTTCTCGTAGGTCTTCGAACCGAGGGAGAACATTCCGCTGACGCTGAGTTTGAGAGTGCGCCATGCCACGCTGAAGTTGAATCCTCCGGTGTATGGGGCTATGGTGGTGCCGAGGTAGTAGCGGTAGTTGTCCGGCTTGTTGAGGTCGGCTGCTGTGGAAACCTCGGCGTCGGGGCGGAGTTCGAACTGGTAGAGACCTGTAGAAGAGTCGATTCCGCTGTATTTTCCGCTGAATATTGCGCCGGTCGGGTAGCCTTCGACATAACGGTCCTTGGAGGTTATTCCGCTCTTGGATACGGGGTTATACTTCAGGACCTTGTTGTAGTTGTAGGCGAAGTTCACTCCCGCGTTCACTGTCCAGTCGTTTTTCTTGAGGATTTTTCCGTTGATTGTCAGCTCCACTCCGCTGTTCATTATGTCTGCGGCGTTGAAGTAGACGTAGGTGAAGCCGTTGGTGCTTTGGACGGGGGAGGAGGTGACTACATCAGTGCTGAGACGGTAGTAGTATTCTGCGTTGACAGTGAGTCTGTCTTTCCAGAGTCCGAAGTCGAGTCCTGCCTTCGCGTCCCGGGTTTTCTCCCAGCCAAGGTCGGGATTTGGTGCGGAAGGGACTGTCCCGAGGTTGAAAGTCTCGTCGCCGAAGTAGCGGTATTGCTGCTGAAGATATTGAATCACAAGAAGATGAGAAGTGCTGGTGTTCACATCTCCCGTGAATCCGTAGGCCGCACGAAGAGTGGCGTGTGAGACCACAGGCATTGCCCTCTGCAACCATTTCTCTTCTCCTATGTGCCAGGCCGCTCCTGCACTCCACGTCGGGTTGAACTGCCTGTTGCTTCCGAAGTTGGAACTGCCGTCGGTGCGGAAAGAAGCGTTGAGGACTATGGTCTTACCGAGGTAGTAGTCGGCCGATGCGTAGAAGGATGCGTAGCGGGTCTTGCTGAAATATTCGCCGTTGAGTTTCTCGACTTCTCTTGTCCATTCGTCCTGCGCACCGCTGATTGCAGGGAGCGAGGTCGTGCCGGTCTTCGGGTCGTAGTTGTACCTTTTCGTGAATATGGTGTTGGCGTCCGAGCCTCTGAGTTCCGCCCCGGCGAGGACGTTGAGCGTGTGAATCTCCGCGAAGGTTTTGTTGAAAGCGAAATGTCCCCTCGCCACATAGCTTCCGCGGTTTGTCCTGTTTTGGGATATGTTGCCGTAGAGATTGGTCTGAGAACGGTCGTCGCTGCCGAGACGGTCGCGGAATGCGGAGTAGGTGTATTTGTCGACAATCTTGTCCGTGGAGTTATTGGCAAAGGAATATGAGACGAGTCCGACGAAATGAAGAGGTTCGATGATCCGCAGGTCAACCTGCGCACGCGCCGTTCCGTTGGTGTTCTTTGTGGAGCTGTAGTTCGAATTGAGCTCGCGGAGTATGCTGAACCCGTTCTTCTGCATCACCTGCTCTGCTCCGCGTCCGTTGTAGTAGCCGAGCGTGAACCAGGTGTTGTCTGCGGCGTAGGAGCCGTCGTCGTTGTATGCCTTCTCGTAGGGGTTTGAGAAATATGCGTAAAGGAACGGGTCAACGCTGGAATACGGCATCTTCGACTCCTGCCTTGCCGCCTCAAGACCGAGGTCGATGCGCACCCAATCCGTCGGGACGAGAGAGGTTTTGGAATTTAAGTTGTAGCGCCTGTAGTCGTTGTTTATCAGCATGCCGTTCTCGTCGTTGAGTCCGAGGGCGACGTAGTAGGTGACTTTGTCAGAACCTCCGCTGAGCGAGAGGTGGTGTCCCTGCGAGAACGAGTTTCTGAACAGCAGCCCGTACCAGTTGGTGTCGGTGCCTTTAAGCGATTCTATGCAGGCGTTCTGCGCCTCGCGGTCTCCCTTGAGGTGGCTGAAGTCCCCGAGCCCGGCGCGTATCTGGCCGACGATGCCGACGACAGGGTAGATTGCTGTATTGTCTGTCAGTGACTTCTGATATTTGGCAGCGGAGAACTCGTCCCAAAGTTCGTCCTCCCAGGCGAGTTTTTCCGCCGAGTTCATGAGGTCAAGTGTCCGCTGCGGTCTGAACGAGACGGTGAAGGTGTTGTTGTAGCTGACGCGCATCTTTCCGGCCTCGCCTTTTTTTGTCGTCACGACAATGACTCCGTTGGCCGCCCTTGAGCCATAGATGGCAGCTGCCGCCGCGTCCTTCAGGATGGTTATGCTCTCGATGTCATTAGGGTTTATGTTGCCGATTCCGTTGACGAAGATGTCGTCGAACCCGCCTGTCGCAAGCTGCTCTGCGCTGAGGGACGGCGATTCGCTCTGCATAGGCACACCGTCAACGACCCAGAGCGGCTGCCCGCTTCCGGTCATGCTGTTCGACCCCCTGATTCTGATGCGCGATTCTGTTCCCGGCTGTCCCGAAGTCGCTGACACCGCAACTCCGGCGACCTCTCCCTGCATAAGCGCATCGACTGAAGAGATGGCCTTCGCCTCGAACTTGTCCGAACTGATGACCGCCACTGAGCCGGTGATTCTCTTGACCGATGTCTGGGCATAGCCGGTGACTACCACCTGGTCGAGCTGTGTGCTCTCCCACTCCATCACTATCTTCACGCCCGTCATGTTTCCGTCAGCAATCCTGTAGATGACGTCCTTCATCCCGACCGACGAGAAGAGCACCGACTTTGTACCATCCGGCAGCATGAAACTAAAATTTCCGTCCATATCGGTGACTGTGCCGGCCGACTTCTTTTCCATAGACATGACCCCTGCACCGATTACCGGTTCTCCGTTCGGGTCAGTCACCTTTCCTGTGAGCCTTGTCCCCTGTGCCGCAGCGGTGAGGCCCGCGAGGAGAAGCAAGGCGAGGCTGACTAAATGTGCTGTAGCCTTCATAATCAAAACTCTTATACCACTGTTTGGAAACATTCCAATTCCCTGACCCGCAAATATAATAAGAATCTGATTATGTGTTTCTGAAACTCGATGGAAAGTCAACAAAATGATGTAATTTTGCGGATATGAAAAAGGTCTTGATTATCACATACTATTGGCCTCCGTCCGGAGGTTCAGGCGTGCAGAGATGGGTGAAGTTCGCGAAATATCTGCCGCAGAATGGTTGGCAACCGGTGATATATACTCCTGAGAATCCGGAACTTACGGTCGTGGATGGGACATTGGAAGATGATGTTCCGGAAGAGGCCATAGTTCTGAAACGTCCGATTTTCGAGCCCTACGGGATTTACCGCAGGCTGACGGGGAAGGGAAATTCCAAAGCTTCCGCGGGTGATGCGGAGGGAAAATCCGTGCATGGAAAGGCAGGGGAGGCCACGGCATCGGAAGTTAATCCGATAAATGCGCAGAAAAAGAGCCTTTCTCAAAAGGTTTCGCTGTGGATTCGCGGCAATTTTTTCATCCCCGACCCTCGCTGCCTCTGGATTCGTCCGTCGGTGAAGTTCTTGAAGAAATACCTCAAGGAGCATCCGGTCGATGTGATTGTCAGCACCGGCCCTCCCCACTCGATGCACCTCATTGCGCAGAAGGTGGCGGCGTCAACTGGCATTCCTTGGGTGGCGGATTTCCGTGATCCGTGGACGAGGATGTTCTATTTCAAGCATCTGGAACTGTCTTCGTGGGCGGAGCGGCGGCACGAAAGACTGGAGAAGGGCGTGCTTGACGGGGCGGATGCGATTGTTGCCGTGTCTCCCCTTGTTCAGGACGATTTCAAGAAGATGACAGACACTCCTGTAGAGCTGATTACCAACGGTTTCGACGATGACGACTTCGACAGCGCCTCTGAGGAGATGCGCGTCTCGGAGGAAGAGACAGGAAGCGAGAACGAGGACTTCTTTAACATTGTACACACGGGGCTTTTTGCCGCGGACGGGAATCCGCTTGAGCTTTGGAGAGTTTTGGCAGAGCTTGCGGCTGCGGACGAAGAGTTTGCGTCAAAGCTGCGCATACGGCTCTCCGGGAAGACTGATACTCAGATTGTTGAGGCAATAGCCGCCGCCGGGCTCAGAAAGTCTCTCGTGAACCGGGGCTATGTCAGCCATGATGAGGCTGTGCGCGAGCAGTGTGGGGCCTCCATTCTGATTCTTCCCCTGCGCCATGAGCCGGAATATCGCGCGACGCTTCCGGGCAAGCTTTTCGAATATCTCGCCTCGCGACGTCCCGTGCTCGGAATCGGGCAGACCGACGGGGCTATGGCGAGGCTGCTCGGCGATGCTCATGCCGGCGTGACGTTCGACTGGGACGATGCCGACGGCATGAAGAAGGAAATTCTCCGCTGTTGGACGCTTTTCCGCGCAGGAAAACTCGACGACAACGATGGTGACATTGACCGCTATTCTCGCCGACGGCTCACCCGCCAGATGGCTCAGCTGTTTGACTCATTAGATATTAATAGATGAAAAAAATTAAAATTAACGATGCCCTCGTGAAGAAGATATTGGTTTATCTTGGCATTGTCGTGTTTTTCGTGGTCCTGTCGTATGCTTTTGTACCTCAGGTTTTGAGCGGAAAGATTGTGAATCAAGGAGATATATCGTCGTGGAAGGGTATGGCGAACGAGGCTGTGACCTACAACGCGCAGCATCCGGAAGACAAGACGCAGTGGACTGACTCGATGTTCGGCGGAATGCCCACGACTGCGACGATTGACGATTTCGATGGTGACTGGACGAAGTGGATGTATAATCTGCTGCTGACCGGCAGGCGTCCGGCGACCTATTTCTTCATCGCTCTTCTTGGCGGATTCCTGCTGATGCTTTCGTTTGGATGCGGACTCGTGCCTGCGGTAGGAGGTGCGATTGCAATCGCATTCTGTTCGTATAATATGCAGATTATTCAGGTGGGGCACAACACTAAAATGCAGGCGATTGCGTTTTTCCCTTGGGTGCTCGCCGGAGTCGTCTACACCTATCGATGCGCGATGGCAGGACTCAAAGGCGGCTATGGGTTGTATAAGGCTGATGGGGCTGCCGGTCAGGATGAGACAGGAAAGACGGCTACGTGGAAGTCTTGGCTGCCGAAGACGGTGCTCGCGTCGGTGTTGTTTGCCCTCGCACTGAGCTTTCAGATAAAGGCGAATCATCCGCAAATTACTTACTATCTGGCGATTGTAATTTTTGTCTATGCGCTGACGCTGCTAATATGGGCGTGCGTGAAGAAAGAAGAGCGCGGACGGAGGCTTACGAGGTTCTTTGCGGCCTCGGCTCTGCTGCTCGTCGTGGGCTGTATCGGAATCGCGACGAACGCCAACAAGTTGATTCCCACATACAAATATTCAAAATACACCATGCGCGGGGGATCGGAACTCGCAGCGGACAAGGCTGAGCATGCGGGTGACGCGAAGGCAGTGAAAGAGGCTAAGGCAGCGGCCAAGGGGCTTGACCTTGAATACGCCACGGCCTGGTCATACGGGATTAATGAGATGCCTAACTTGCTGATTCCCAATTTTAACGGCGGGGCCTCATCCTGCGATCCGCATCTGAAGCACGGAGCCACGGAGGAACTTCTCCGGCGTGCCGGACAGCCTAATGTGAAGCAGACAGTAAAGCAGTTGCCTATGTATTGGGGACCGCAGCCTTTCACGGCGGGTCCGATGTATCTTGGTGCCGTCACCATATTCCTTTTTGTCCTCGGACTGTTCCTCTTCAAAGGCAAGGACAAGTGGTGGATTATTGTGGCGACCCTCATCGCGGTTTTCCTCGCATGGGGCAATCATTTCATGTGGTTCACGAGGCTGTGGTTCAACTACGCGCCGATGTACAGCAAGTTCAGGACGGTGTCAATGGCGCTGACTGTGCTTCAGGTGACGGTGCCGCTGCTTGGATTCCTTACGCTTGACAAGATTATAAAGGAAGATTACAATCACAAAAAGATTATCCGTGCCGTGCTCTGGGCCGGTGGGCTGACGGGCGGTTTCTGTCTGATTATGGCCTTGTTCCCCGGACTTGCGGGGGACTTTACGTCCGCATCTGACGCCGGCATGCAGGATATTCTTGTGGATGCGCTTCGCGAAGACCGCAGGGCGATGCTCCGTCACGACGCCCTCATAAGCCTGTGTGTCATATCCTTGGCTTCAGTAATACTGCTGTGGGTATATTGGAAGAAAGAGCCGTTTGTGCGCACAGGAAGGGGCTATGTCGCGGGAACGATAATCGGAGTTCTGGTCCTTTTAGACCTTTTCAGCGTGGGCAAGCGCTACCTGAACAACGACCATTTCATCTCTCCGAAAAATTGGGAGGCGCAGTTTAAGGAGAGACCTGTCGACAAGAGCATACTCGCGGACAGGGATTTGTCTTATCGCGTCCTCGACTTGAGCGTCAACACATTCAATGACGCGCATCAGTGCTACCGCCACAAGTGCATCGGCGGCTACAGCCCGGTGAAACTTCAGCGCTATCAGGACCTCATTGAGCGGTACATTTCCGGAGAAATCAACGCTCTCTACAAGGCGGCCGGTACCTGCGCGACAATCAGTGAATTAGAGGAAAATTTGCCGTATCTTCGCATAACATCAATGTTAAACGGCAAGTATATCATATTGGGAGAGGATATGGCCCCGGTTGTTAACGACTATGCCTGCGGGAACTGCTGGTTCGTTAATGACGCCCGCACGGCGGAGTCGGTTAATGAGGAGATTGATTTTCTGGGAGATACTGACCTTGATAACACGGTGGTTTTAGGCCCTGACTTTAAAGATATTGCATCAAAGATTGAAGAGGGTTCCGAAAATCCGGATGATTTCATCAGGATGACCTCGTATGAGCCGAATGAACTCCACTATGAGTGTCGGCTTTCGTCTCCACGTGCTGTAATGTTCAGCGAAATCTACTATCCGGACGGATGGAAGGCATGGGTCGGCCCTGTCGGCGAGGTGGGCGAGACTATAGGAAACCGCTTCGAAGCGACGTCGTCTGCGGTGGAGACGGAGATTTTCCGTGGCGACTGGATGCTCCGTGGAATGATTCTTCCTGCCGGTGAACATGAGATTGTGATGCGCTTCGAGCCCCAGTCTTATGTTGTCGGTGCGCGTATATCCACGGCAAGTTCTGCCCTGCTGATTCTTCTTGTGCTTCTTTCAGCGGCCGGAGCGATCGTTTTTTCAGGTGATGCGGCTTCAACTTTCTTGAAATACAAAAATGGAGAAATATGGAAAAATGTATAATTGCGGCGGTGGCGGAAGATGGGGCCTTCGGAAAGGACAACGCCCTTCTGTGGCATCTGCCGGAGGATCTGAAATATTTCAAAGCGACGACGATGGGGTGTCCTGTCATTATGGGGCGACGTACATTCGAGTCCATAGGACGTCCACTTCCCGGACGGCTCAATATTGTCATATCCAAGACTTTATGCTCCGACGACGAACGCATTTCCGTGTTCGGAGACTTGCCCTCTGCAATTAGTTTTCTGGAACAGAAGGACGGGGTGCAGCGCTGTTTTGTCATCGGCGGTGCGCAACTTTATGCGGAAGCGATGGGCATTGCCGACAAACTCTATATCACCCGCATCCTCTCCGCAGCCCCCGCCGCCGACCGTCATTTCCCGTCCATTGACCCCTCTACATGGCGTCAGGACAGTGTTTCTCCCCTGCACACCGACCCGGAAACCGGCATCGCATTCACGTTTGACATCTATAGCCGACGGGTATAGTGCCGGCCCGTTTTCGTTATATGAAATATTTGTTCTATTTTTGCCGACGGATTTGTAACTGTATTTTTTAGCCTTGCATAAACTTTTTAGACAACATAGACATGAAAGTGCTTATACTGTCCTGCTCAACTGGCGAAGGACACAACTCTGCAGCGAAAGCCTATCTTGAATACCTTCAGTCACAGGGAATTGAAGCTGAAGTTCAGGACACTATGGGGCTAGTAAGCCCTGAGGCGAAGGAACGCTCTTCCGAGATATATCTTTTCTCGACGCGCACAAAGCTCTTTGCCATGGCCTACCGTGCGGGTGCGGCGGTGAGCGATGCTCTCGAAACGTCGAAATCTCCGGTATATTACGCAAATAAACTCTACTGCGACCATCTCCACGACTACATCGAGCAAAATGGATTCGACGTAGTGGTCTGCGTACACCTATTCCCTGCGGAAGCCGTCACTGCCCTCAAGCGCAAGGGGAAGCTCACCGCAAAGTCCGTGTTCGTGATGACCGACTACACCTGCATCCCATTCATGAAAGACACAGAGCTCGACTACTACATCGTTCCTCACGAGCACCTCATTGAGGAATGTGTCAAGAAAGGCCTCCCGCGAGAGAAACTGCATCCGTTCGGCATCCCGGTGAGGAGCATTTTCCATCAGCCTGCAGCCGACAAGCGTGAGGCGAGGGGACAGTGCATACTTGACTATGGCTATATGGATGCGGACAAGAAATGGTTTCTGATTATGTCCGGCAGCATGGGCTTCGGACACATTCAGGACACGGTCAAGGAAATCCTCCGCAAATGCGGCGACTCCGTCGAGGTCATTCTTGTCTGCGGCAACAATTCTGAGTTGCGCGCTAATCTTCAAAAGAACTTTCGTCACAGTGATAATGTGGTTGCGCTCGGTTTCACTGACAAGATTCCGACCCTTATGGATGCCTGTGACGTGATCTTCACCAAGCCGGGCGGGCTTTCCAGCACCGAGGCCGCTGCGAAACGCATTCCGATCATCCACACCGCGCCGATTCCGGGCTGCGAAACGATGAACGCCCTGTTCTTCCACTACCATGGCCTCTCTTACGCCACCACCGACATCCGCGAGCAAGTCCGTCAGGCTCTCCTCCTCTGCGAAGACCCCGTCCGCCGCTCCCGCATGATTGCCGCCCAGGCCTCCAACATCAACCCGAACACCTGCCGCGACATCACTGAACTCCTGAAATAAATCCAGTACTAAAAATTCAAATAAGAAGAGCGTTTTCAAGGCTTGCGAGGAGTCAAAACCGCAGCAATCTTTCGATTGTGAGGATTGGGACGACGAGTATAACGCAGAAAACGCCTTATTATTTGGATTTTTATTATATTTGCAGCGGATTAGTTGCACATATAGGAGATATTTCGGCTTGAAGTCTCCTTAAAATTATTGGAAATCAAACGTTTGGCTTAAGGCAAAAACTGCCGTAGGACGAACGTGCGCATAATTTGGAGACTATGAAACGTCTTGGATACATAATTGCGGCAGGACTGCTATGCACATTCTCCTCGTGTCAGAAGGGCGCTGTGGAAAATGTAGGTAATGTCGGCCGGCACACCATTGGGTTCTGCACCGGAGAGGCGTCGACGCGCACCATGATGAATCCGGATGGGCTCACGGCTTCTTGGGAAAAAGGTGACCGCATCGCAGTCTGGGCAAAAAACTCGTCTGGGGAATATACTCTGAATAATACGCAGTTCTCGGTCTATGGCGCGGATGGGGCAAGAGCTTTCTTCACAGCAACGATTGACGCCTCGATGCCAGAGGACCGCTACACCTACTTCTCTGCCTACCCGGTTCCGGAGTCTGTAAGCCTCACGAAAGCGACATTCACCATTCCTTCCGTCCAGGACGGAAAAGTTTCCGGAGGTGCGGACATAATGATTGCAAATCCTCTGCTTCACGGTCCGCTGGAGGAAGTGAAGGAACTTTCCGACTACACAAGGCTCGGAATGAGTATGGAGCATCTTCTCCACCAGTTCCGTTTCTATCTTCCGGAGGGTGAGGACAAATTGGGCGGTGAGGCTATTGTTAAAATGGTCCTGACTTTTCCAAAGCCGGTTGCAGGAAAACTTGTTGCGGACTTCACCGACACCGAGGCCGCGGCTGAATTTTCCGGTGAAGAAAAATCAATTACCCTGAAACTTTCGGAACCTCTTGTGAATTCGACATCTTCTGAGAGGAAATATGCGATGGCGGCATTTTTCCCGTCGTCGTTTGAGGCGTCAGAATCCATCAATATAAAAATATATACCGAAACCAAAATTGCCAATGCCTATCCTGTGAATCTTGAGGGAAGGACATTTGCAGCGGGACATTCGACCCCTGTGCGTTTGCGGATTTCCGACATTCGGGAATATGGCCGTTTGCGTTTTACCGTGTCTTCGAACAATCTGGGAGAGAATGCGAATGCCGTGAGACTGACTGCTCCACAGGGATGTACCTGGGGAGATGGTTCGACGATTTATGAGTATCGTCCGGGTCACGAAATCACTACCGGGGAGACATTTGAAATCCCGTTTGAGAATCTTGACACATTCCGTACATTCAGTGGGAAAGATGTCACTGTAACCTTTGATACAGAGCACGTTGATGCCACGCAGACTGTGCGTGTGCCGGATTTGACAACGCTGAATTTTGCGGAGATTTCGGCAGGTCTGCCTTATCTTCTTTATGAGGATTTCTCCGGTGTGGAGTCTTTCAATTCAGGAGACAACTACGCGATGAGCAATGCCGGTTCAAAGTCGCCTAAGTCATTCCTGAACGGATGGACAGGGGGACGCGTGGGGGCGGAAGCCGGGATGTGCATAAGGATTGCCTGCAGGAGGGAAACTTCTAAAGGTTATGACGCCAGAGTTGACTCAGCTCCTATAATATCTCTCAAAAAATCAACGGACATAAAAGTGTCCTACGACTACGGAGTTAACAATAAGTACGGAGGCATAGCCATAATCACTGACGGCAACGTCGGTCAGAACGTTTATATCGGTTATGTTACGGACACGAAAGGCTATAGCAGTGGAGACGATTCCGGAACATTTGAGTCCGACAATACGTTCTATGCGAAGGAATACACCGGCTCTTACACGAGCACTCCGAACAGCGACACGAGGATCATCCATTCGGCTCCGACGGGAGTTCTCCGCATTACGTGGAGGAGCGCGGCGGAGTACCAGGCCGGCACCACCAACACCACCTGCTGGCTCTACCTCGACAACATCAAAGTTCAAATAGCGAAATAAAAGATTTGCACATATAAAACTTTAATTATGAACCTATTTAAAATTGCAATTTGCAGTGCTGCTGCGCTGTTGTCGCTCTCTTGTTCCAAGAGTGTGAACACCGGAGGGCTTGGCAGCGGAGATGGAACAGTGAGTTTTGCCGTCTCCAACTACCGGATTGTGGATGATGTCACAAAGAGCAATGTCTCAGACTATACATCACTTCCATCTGCAGGGGACTTCACAATAAGTCTCACTAACAGCGACAATCTTGAAATCTACAAGGGGCTCGTCTCCGCTTGGGACAGTGCGAAGCCTCTTAAGGGCGGAAACTACACTGTTAAAGCCAGTTACGGCACTGAAGGAAATGAGGGTTTTGACAAGCCTTATTTCAGCGGTCAGACAGCTTTTGTTGTCAACGGCGGAAACAAGACAAATGTCAGCATTCCTGCTTCACTGGGAAACTCAATCGTGAAGCTCTCATTCAGCGACAATTTCAGGAACTATTTCACGGATTGGAACTTGAAACTCACCACCGGCACAGGCACACAAATCGATTTCCCTAAAAGCGAGACTCGTGCGGCCTTTGTCGATGCCTACAAATTCACACTTTCCGGCACATTCACAAAGCAGGGTGGCGGCAGTCCGAAGACTTTCTCGAAAGAATACAACTCTCTTGAAAGCGCGACTTGCTACACCATTAGCTTTGATGCATCCACTGTCGGAGGGCTCAAGATTAGCGTGACATTTAACGACACGGTAGAAACCATTGACTGTGGCGATGTTGAACTTAATGACTAAGAATGATGAAAAAGACAATAATGATAATCGCCTCCATCACGGCAGTTTCTCTGGTATCTTGCAAGAAAGTGACAGTTTTCTCTGATGAGGCATCCGGAACGCTTTCGTTTGCAGAGTTCAGCATTTCTTGCAACGACGAAGTTGAGACCAAGGCCACAACTGCGGCGAGCGGGAACTACAGCATAAAGATATTTGACACAAAGACGGAATCAGTGGCTCTCACAACCACCTATTCTGCCATCAAACAAAAGAATAATAAAGTCTCTCTTCCGGCAGGAAACTACCGCCTTGTGGCAAGTTCTTCAGAAGAGGGAACTCCAGTGGCGGCTTTTGAGCAGCCGGTCTACGGAGCATCAAAGGATTTTTCGATTTCAGCGGGCCAGACCACATCTGTGGGAAGCATCGTTTGTCAGCTCCTTCAGTGCAAGGTGACAGTTTCCTATAGCGATGAGTTCCTTGCAATGGTCACCGGAGCGGGTGTGGCATCTGTTGAAGTGACTGCGGGAACTGCGCTTGACTATGCTCTTCGCTACGAAGGCTCGACTGCAAGCTACGAGCAGAGCGCAGGATATTTCTCTGTGAACAATCCTGCGGGTACGACTATGCTCGTCAGATTTAAGGGGCAGATTGAAGGCAAGAGCCAGACGATGACCAAGACCTTCACTAATGTAAAGGCGAAGCAGTGGCGTCAGGTTAAATTCATCAAGAAAGCAAATGAAGAGGGTAATGCCACCTTCGATATAGTAATCAACTCCCTGGTGGACGACAAGGAACTCGGCAACGATGTCAATGACATCACAGAGGATATCATCGGCGAAGACCCTTCTGCACCTAAGGGCGACGGAGGCATCACTCTTGACTTCGACTACGCCGGCGGTTGCGATGCGGAATTCACCGACCTCAAGAATGTCGTTATGCCTAAGAAAGAGGAAAAGGAAATTCACCTCATCCTCAAGTCCCTCGTTCCTAACGGAGTGAAGAAGTTCACCGTGGACATCACATCCACAAGCGATGCTTTCCTTGCAGCTCTCGACGCGGCACAGGCAAGAACAATCGACCTCGTGAACCCGCTCCCGGAACAGGACCTCGTTTTCCAGGTTGTGCCTTTCCCTCACGGAGCGACACTTGTCGGACAGACCGACATCAAATTCGACCTCAGCAAGGCACAGGAGGCAATCGTGCTCTACCCTGGCACGCATACATTCAAGATGAACGTCGTTGATGCGAAAGGTTGTCGCAACTCGTTCGATATCATAATGATAGTTAATGAATAGGAGGGAGGGATATGAAAAACAGAAATATCGCAGTTCTTCTCCTTGCCATCGCGGGAGCCGCCGCTTCTTGCAGCAAAACTGAAATAGTGCCGGATAAAGGCACCGGTTCCATCACTCTCGGAGTATCATTATCCAAGACCAAAGCGGCGCTTTCTTCGGATGAACTTCTCAACACTGCAAAAGTGAAAATCTATATGGGGGACTTCAGCGGACTTGTCCGTAGTTATGTCTATGCCGAGGCTCCCCAGACCATCTACCTCCCGTCCAACGAATATCGTGTGGATGTAATCGCCGGTGAAGCTGCCAAGGAGTCAGCTCAGACAGCATCCTGGGAGCAGAAAAGCTACAAGGGAACAAAGAGTTTCACCGTTTCTTCGGGCACAAACACCTCTGTTCAGGTTGAGGCTACTGTAAACAACGCCATTTCAAAGATTTCCTTCGATCCGAGCGTTGCAGAGAATTTTGCGGCGGGCTACAGTTTTACCATAGGTCTTGACGAGGAACACAGTCTGGTTTACGATGCGTCGAAGTCCGGAAGCGAGGGCTATTTCATCGTTGAAGGTCTTGATGAGCCGCAGCTTTCGTGGACATTCTCCGGCACTCTTTCTAAAGACAGCAAGCCCTTCACAAAAACCGGAACAATCCCGACTGTGGAGGCGGGAAAGGTCTACACCTTGAATGTGAAATACACAATCAAGGACGGCGAACTCGGATTTGAACTTGAAGTGGACCATTCCACCGAGGTCATTGACGACACCATAGTCTTTGAACCGGTTTCCACAGGTCTCGCTCCTTCGGGAATATACGAAATCTGGGCAGGACACGCCACGGTTCACGCCGATGTAGACGAGGCTGAGTTCAGCGACCCTTCGGCAATCAAATTCGCCTACCGTCCTCAGGGCAATGGCGACTGGAAAAGTGCGGATGCAACTCGTAGCACGGAAGGTGTCTATGAGGCTGTACTCAAGGGACTTACACCTTCGACCAAATATGAATACAAGCTTGTCATCGCAGGCGAGGACCAGGGAGACGCCTTGAGTTTCACCACGGAGGCGGCTCCGAATGTGCCGAACGCAAGTTTCGAATATGTCAGCAAAGTTTCAGGAAAGAACTACTACAAATGGTATGACCCATCCTGCTCGGTGGACGATTGCAAGACAATGTTCTGGGGCTCCGGTAACGGTGAAGGCCCGGACGGTGTGAATGGTTCTGCAAATATGGGCGTTGTCATCACCGAGCCTTCGGACGACGCAAAGGACGGCTCACGTTCTGTATGCGCAATGTCAAAATCCACTTTGGGCATCCTTGCTGCCGGTAACCTCTTCACGGGACAATTTGCCGGAATCATCGGAACTTCCGGTGGAAAGGTAAACTTCGGGCGTCCGTGGACATCCCGCCCGACCGGAATGCGTCTTTGGGTAAAATATTCGGCAGGAAATGTGAACATATTCAAGGGTGTTCCGGAAGGCGCTGATTTAAAGAAAGGCGACAAAGATCGTGGAAACGTGAAAATCGCCCTCGGCACTTGGAACTACAAAACTTACGGCGGCACCAAGGACAGCCCTGTCCAGGTGAACACCACCAACCAATCTACATTTGTTGACTACCGCAACGACCCGTCCACTATAGCTGACGGTGAGCTCATCCTCTATGGAGATGGTTTCAAACAGATTAACGGAGGTTCTAAGGATGTTTCCGATGTTTCTCAGTGGCAGCAGATTACGATTCCGTTCAACTACCACAAGACAAACGAGTATCCGACCCATATCATAATTTCCTGCGCTTCCTCAATGTATGGAGACTACTTCACCGGAAGTGATTCTTCAAGATTCTGGATTGACGCTGTAGAATTGCTTTACGAATAATATGTTCCGGACAAGGCATATAGTCACATTCACAGTCATATTTCTGTTCCTCGCCCTCCAAACGGCCGTCGGACAGAAGTATGACCGTGGGTATGACAATTCACATCAGGCGGTATTTGCCCCGAAAGGAACTTTTATGATAGGAGGGAACGCCAGATATTCCTACCACTCGATGAAAGACTACAATTTTCTCATCGTTGACGGAATAAATTCGAAAGGTTACACGGTTTCTGCCACACCGACATTTCTCTATATGATTAGGGACAATATCGGAGTCGGAGCAAGTTTTTCCTACGACAGGACTATGCTCGACCTCGCATCGGCGGATCTGTCGGTTTCGGAAATCAGTATGAGCGTGAGGGACTACTACCGGCTTTCGCAGAGTTTCGGAGGCTCGCTCGCATTCCGCCCCTACATTCCTCTGGGAACTTCCGGAAGATTTTCGATGTTCGCCCAAGTCGGACTCGGTTTTTCTGCCGGTCAGGTGAAGAACACGGCAAAGGTGGATTCACAGACCAAGGGAACATTCACCTCGCAGTATAAGATGATTGTGGGGGTGAATCCGGGATTTACGGCCTTTATAACCAATCACTTGGCTATGGAGTTGAGTGTCGGGGTACTCGGTTTTAACTACTTCTGGACCGACCAAATCCACAATCAGGTTTCCACCGGCTCCAGCAGCAATTCCAATGCAAGTTTCACTTTGAATCTCGCTTCAATTGCGGTGGGATTCGCCTATTATCTGTAGTTGCGTATGAGAAGATTTATGATTATCCTGTCCCTGTTTTTGGGAGTGGTCACATCCTCCTATGCGACGACGACAGACGCAGAGAGTCCCCGTCATCGGCACGACAGCAGTTCGACAGTAGAAAAGCGCAAACCTCTGGTTTTAGGAAAACGAATAGCGCGGGACACGACCGGTATCAGCAAACGAAGTCTTCGTACCCACCTCATAATCCCGAAACACGATTGGCAGATTGGAATGGCGGCATCGTATGTCAATCTTTCGGCGGACAATAGCGAATATCTCCTGTTGCTCGACAAGTCCAACGCCTATCTTTCACTCGCGAGGATTTCGATTAACGCAGCCTACGCCTACTGTGACAACCATTCGGTGGGTCTGAGACTTCAGTACACCAACGGTAATTGCTCGGTGGACGCCGCCACACTGGACCTTCTGGGAAATTTCTCCTACGATTTCAAGAATGTCAAGGCAAAAACGCTCTCCTACACCGGAGCCGCCTTCAATCGTTCATACGTTGGACTTGACAGCAAGGGACGTGTGGGCGTATTCCTAGATACCTCACTGGGTTACACCCGTTCCAGAAGTGACATCCAGAGTTCGTCGGAATCCTACACCATCAACAACAAATTTTTTCTTGCGCTCAGTCCCGGAATAGTATATTTCCCGATGAACACGATTTCCGTATTTGCATTCATCAGCCTTGCGGACATATCCTACAACAATTCCAAGGGTTACTCCGGTGGTTCGTTCAAAGGCGAAAGGAATTATTTCCGCGCCCAGGCAAGACTGGACTTGTTTTCGATAAACTTCGGACTATCAGTCCATTTGTAGCATTATGAAAAAGTTCACATTTCTCATATCCTTTTTTTCTCTACTTGCAGTATCCTGCCTGAAGAATGACATCCCCTACCCGGTTGTCGTTCCCCACATCCTGTCTCTTGACGCGGAAGGGGCGAAGGCGGTCGAGATTGATGCACACAAGCAGACGGTGGACATCATTCTTGAAGAGGATTATGACTTGAAGAATGTCCGCATCAATGGGTATACTACTGATATAGAGGAGAATAAACTTTCTCTTTCTTCGGAAATCAAGGGTCGTCACGATTTGACGTCTCCTTGGAACGTGACTCTTTCCACTTGGCAGGACTATCAGTGGACAATCTCGGCCCAGCGTCCGATTGAGCGTTATTTCACCATCGAAAGTCAGGTGGGGGAGACTGTCCTTGATGTTGAGAACCGGAGGGCTATAGCATACGCCAGCAAGACAGTGGATTTGTCGAATGTCGTCGTCAAGTCTCTTAAACTCGGTCCAAAACGGGTTAGTACATATTCATTGGATATAAAATATATCAAGAAATTCATCGATGATGACGGTAATTCGACGCCAATTGAAATTGAGGTGAAGAGTTTCGGGGATTCGGAGTATTGGACGCTTGTCGTGGAACATTCGGATATATCCGTAAATGTGAAAAATATAAATATTTGGACGAAAGAGGTTTATATTACTGCGGTCGGTGTAGAGGGACAGAAGAACGGCTTCAAATACCGCGTTGTCGGTGAATCCGGATGGACAGATGTGACAGGGGGTGCCCTTTCGATGACAGGTGGACAGTTTACGGCGCACATCACCGGTCTGACACCGGCAACGACATACGAGTTTTATGCCTACACCGGTGATGATACCACTGATGTCCAACAGTTTACCACCGACCCTGCCCGACAGTTCCCGAACAACAGTTTCGAGCATTTTAGCAAGGTGACCGATGCGGACTATTACAAATGGTATGACCCGTCTTGCGACGACCCGGAGTCCCGCGAAATATGGTGGGCTTGCGGAAACGGTGAAGGCAAAGACGGCGTTGCAGGCACTGGAACACTCAATCTCGTCCTCACATTCCCGGATTCTGAGGATAAGGCGGATGGTGGCTGGTCTGTGCGCTGTGAGTCAAAGTCACTTGTGGGTGTGCTTGCCTGTGGAAACCTTTTCACCGGCAGATTTGCGAAGATTATCGGAACCACCGGAGGAGCAGTGAATTACGGACGCTATTGGACAACACGTCCGAAGGCTCTTAAGGTCTGGTATAAGTATGAAAGCGGAATCATCGACATCATCGGCAAGCGTCCTGTGGGTGACAACACCCAAGTGGGCGACAATGACCGCTGCGAAATTGCAATTTCGGTAGGAAATTGGGATTACAAGAAGATGGGCGGCAATCCGGAGTCTCCTGTGTATGTGAACACTACGGAGGGACGCTACTACACCGAAAAGTCTGATGGAGTCATAGCCTTCGGCCACCACGTCAGCAACCAATCCTGCGACTGGACTCAGATTGAAATTCCGTTGAACTACAAGACTCTCACCGAGCGCCCGACGCACATCATCGTCACTTGCGCCGCCAGCTACCTCGGTGACTACCTCACCGGCTCCTCAAGCACCAAACTTTGGGTCGACAAAATGGAACTGGTCTATTGATGGCATTCTTTTTCTTCTGGTTTTTCTGTTTTTTTGAACCATTGGTTTGAATTTTATCATTTTTCGTTATATTTGTGACGGGTGTCAGTAGAAGATTGATACTCATTAATTTAGTAATCGTTAAAACGGTACTGATATGAGACAACTGATGGTGAAAATATGCCGGGTTTTGCTTACGGCTATGGGTTTTGCTGCCGTGACCGGTTGCCCTGCTGTAATGTATGGCTCTCCTCATTGTGATGTGACTGTCAAGGGTGTTGTTACTGATGAAAGCGAGAACCCGATTAAAGGGATACGAGTGAAGGCTGTGCAAGTCATGCCTAAACAAGCGGGAGTGGAACTGGACAGATATGAATATGATTTATTCAAGTCTCTGACTGACAATGCCGGGTCATTCGAACTCAGCGGTTCTGTGACGTCGTTTGATAATCCGGAAGTCTATGTGATAACCGAGGATATTGACGGCGAAGAGAACGGCGGATGTTTTGCTCCGGAAACGCTTAAAGTTGACATCGTTAAGGTGAAGGATGGCGATGATAATTGGTATTTCGGGGCATACGAGAACGCGACTCCCGTCGAAATAAAACTGAAACCGGAAGAGAAATCCGAGAAATGATGGGTGTGGTAAGCCTTAGACAAAGAATCGCCCTTGAACTGCAGCGACAGCTCACCCTTAACTGTGCGCGGGAGCATCCGCTGAGGGAAATTTTCTGGGAATGTACCCTTCGCTGCTGTCTTGAGTGCCGCCATTGCGGAAGTGACTGCAAGGTGACTTCCGGTCTGAAAGATATGCCTTTCGCTGACTTTGAAATGGTGCTCCGGCGTATTAATGAGGCCTATGGCCCGGAGGACAAGATGGTGATTCTCAGCGGCGGCGAGCCTCTGATGCGCCGCGATCTCGAGGACTGCATCCGCAGAATCCGTGAAATGGGCTTCTCATGCGGAATGGTCACAAACGGCTATCTGTTGACAAGGGAACGTGCGGCCGGGCTTCTCCGTGCCGGACTTGGCAGCGCAACCGTTTCGATTGACGGCACCGAAGCCGACCATGATTGGATGAGGGGCGTGCCTGGCAGCTTCACCCGCGCCTTGAATGCAGCAATGATTCTTTCTGGAAGCGGCATCGTCTTCGATGTCGTAACCTGCGTGAACCGCCGAAACCTTGCGCATCTCGAAGAACTTAAAGAAATCCTGATATCCTCCGGCATAAAGGCCTGGCGCCTCTTCACCATCTTCCCGGCGGGACGCGCGGCCGAAGACCCCCAACTTCAGCTCACTTCTCAGGAATTTCGAAGTCTGATGGACTTCATAGTCCGCACGCGAAACGAAGGCCGCATCCGCACGAGCTATGCCTGCGAAGGCTTCCTCGGTGAGTATGAGGGCAAGGTTCGCGACAACCTCTATATGTGTCAGGCAGGTCTCACTGTCGCTTCGGTTCTTGCCGATGGCTCCATCTCCGCCTGTGCCAGCATCCGCAGCGACTACCATCAGGGTAACATCTACAAGGACGATTTCGTCGACGTTTGGGAAAACCGCTTCCGTCCCTACCGCGACCGCCGCTGGATGAAAAAGGACGACTGCGCCACCTGCAAGTGGTTCCGCTACTGTCAGGGCAACGGAATGCATCTCCGTGACTCCCAAGGCAATCTTCTCCTCTGCAACCTCAAGAAACTATAGGCAATGGGGGGTGACCAAAAAGTCTTTTGTTCCCCCTCCTCCGGACTTCCTAACCCCCGCAGACTAACGTCTGCGACCCCTATTAGGGGTATCTCGCGCCCCGGCGCGGTCCCTTCGGGACTTTTTAGTCGGCCCCATCATTTCTTGCCTTCCATCACGATGTCATCAACAAGATAGGCGTCGCTCATGTTCTGCAGGCCGTTGCGGGTGTCAGAAAGATTCTTGTATGTTTCGGAATTATAAAATATCCCGAGAGCCTCTTCCTCGGTAATCTCAAGTCTCTTTGCCAGCAATGACACCACTCTTGCAAACTTCATCTGCAGCAAAGTCTTATTTATCAGCGGATTATGTGTCATATCTGTAGTTCTTTGGCTTGTATGAATCTTATATGCCTATCAATAATGGTTTGATTCAAGAGGCATATCTGATTGTTAGGTTTCTCGTATATAAGCCTCTGCAATGCCTCTTTGTCAGAAATAAGCCCGTCTGAATAGAGTTCGATGGTGTTGAATACTCTGTCATTCGCAATTCCGCCCTCAATAATGTCATATTGTGTCCACTCATTTCCACCTTTTCTGTTGGATACTACGAAAGTCAGCCAATCGAGATTATATGCATCAAACTTCAGATAGCGAAACTCTCCGTTCAATGCCGCATCAATGTCAAACTCATATTCATTGACAAATTGTCTCTTCCCTTTGTTTATTGGTCTGGAAGCCCATAAAACGGCTTGTTCTTCGAGATCTGTCAAATAGAACCCATTTCCGAAATCAAGATTCTTCCGTCCGACATTAACCAACGGATGCTCGACAATCATTGTTGTTCCGTGATATACTCTCATTTTGCAAAGTCAGTCTTTAGATTATTGGCCTTCATATATGCAAGCACTTCGTCAACGATATAGGATTTGCTCTGCGTATGCAAAGTTTCATAACTCGGGAACAGAAAACCGTTCACGCCACCGATGCTGTTCAGCTCATTGTAGATGACGCTCCCCGGAACACCAAGATGTTCGGCAGTGTTTTCAATGCAGAAAACTGCAAATTCCGTAGCTCTTTCCTTGATTGTCATATCTATGCAAACATAATTGTCTTACTTTGGGCACATTTGCCTACTGCAATTTTAATAAAAATATGTGATAACCCGTGGAAATCTATCAAAAATCAACACATTTCTGCGGGTTATTGATACATTTCTGATCGCTGAAGTCTGTTCGTTTAATTTGACGCAAATTTGCCGGTTGTGACTGGCGAATTTCTTGAACATATATCGCGATGAAACATAATATGATACAAAAAATCGCCGGGAACCATTGCTGATTCCCGGCGATTTCCGAGTTAGTGTCGCCCGCGCTTTTCAAATCGCGCGGTTAAGCCGCTTGGAGGGCGAAATTGCATAAAAAGATGGAGTGCAAGGCGCTCGGTGAAGCCAAATACCGCAGCAACCTGATGGTTGTGAGGATTTTGGCAAGACGAGCAACGCGGCAATCCGCTTTTTAGGCGATTTCGCCTATGATGACCTGTCCGTCCTTCACATCCACACTCACAGTCGAACCACGTGTCACCTTGCCTTCCAAGATGGCCTTGGCGATGAGGTTTACGAGCTCCCTCTGCATCAGACGCTTGATAGGTCTTGCACCGTAGGCAGGATCATAACCTTCGGTTGTCATATAGTCCTCGAATGCTTCGGTGAACTTGATGCCGACCCCGTTTTCGTCCAACTTCCTGCGGAGAGCGTCCATCTGGAGATGGAGAATCTCGCGGATATCGTCCTTGGTGAGCTGCTGGAAAGTGATGATTTCGTCAATCCTGTTAAGGAACTCCGGCCTCATCGTCGCCTTGAGCTGCTCCTCCGTCGCGTTGGAGGTCATAATAAGGATGGTATTCTTGAAATCCACTGTACGGCCCTTGTTGTCGGTCAGACGACCGTCGTCCAGAACCTGAAGGAGGATGTTGAATACATCCGGGTGCGCTTTTTCGATTTCGTCCAAAAGAATAACCGAATATGGTTTCCTTCTGACGGCTTCGGTCAGCTGACCGCCCTCATCGTAGCCCACATATCCCGGAGGCGCACCGACAAGACGGCTCACAGAGTGACGCTCCTGATACTCAGACATATCAATCCTCGTAATCATATTCTCGTCATTGAACAAAAACTCCGCCAGGCTCTTTGCAAGTTCGGTTTTGCCCACACCTGTGGTTCCTAGGAACATAAACGAACCAATCGGTCTCTTCTCGTTCTGCAGTCCCGCCCTTGAACGGCGCACGGCGTCGGAAACGGCTTTGATTGCCTGATTCTGTCCGATGACCCTCTTGTGGAGTTCGTCCTCCATCCTGAGGAGTTTCTCCCTCTCGCTTTCGAGCATACGGTTTACAGGGATGCCCGTCCACCTTGCCACAATCTCGGCGATGTCAGAAGGCGTCACTGCCTCATTAAGGATAGGATCCTTGATGGCATTCTTCTTGGCTTCCAATTCGCTGACCCTCTGCTTGAGGTTAGCCATCTTTCCGTAGCGGATTTCAGCAACCTTTCCGTAGTCACCGGCCCTTTCCGCAGCGGCGGCCTGAACCTTAAGATCTTCAATCTGAGCCCTGTCGGACTGGATTTCGTTGAGTATGCCCTTCTCGGCATCCCACCTTTTCTGAAGCTCAGCGTGCTGCTTGCGGGCCTCGGCGAGGTCGGACTCAATCTTGTCGAGCTTAAGGGATACGCCCTCGTGTTTTACGGCTTCCTTCTCGATTTCCAACTGTTTGATTTTGCTGTCCAGCTCGGCAATCGGCTCCGGCACGGAGTTCATCTCAAGACGAAGCTTTGCGGCAGCCTCATCCACGAGGTCAATGGCCTTGTCCGGAAGAAACCTTGAGGTGATGTACCTGTGTGACAGCTCTACGGCTGAAATCAGCGCATCGTCCTCAATCCTCACCTTGTGGTGATTTTCGTATTTCTCCTTTAGACCACGCAGAATTGATATTGACTCGGCAGGCGTAGGCTCGTCCACCATCACCATCTGGAATCGTCTTTCAAGTGCCTTGTCGGTTTCAAAGTATTTCTGATACTCGTCGAGCGTGGTTGAACCGATAGTTCTCAGTTCACCCCTCGCAAGAGCCGGTTTCAAGATGTTGGAAGCATCCATCGCACCTGAACTTCTGCCTGCACCCACCAGAGTGTGAATCTCATCGATGAAGAGGATAACCTCACCATCGCTGTCGATAACTTCCTTCACGATGGCTTTAAGCCTTTCCTCGAACTCTCCCTGATATTTTGCACCGGCGATTACGGCGCCAAGGTCAAGTGAGTAAATTATCCTATTCTTCAGGTTTTCAGGGACATTTCCGTCGACAATCTTTTGTGCGATGCCTTCCGAAATGGCGGTCTTACCGACACCCGGCTCACCCACAAGGATAGGGTTGTTCTTTGTCCTTCGGCTCAATATCTGAAGGACCCTTCGTATTTCCTCGTCTCGCCCGATGACAGGGTCAAGCTTGCCTTGTGCTGCCCTCTCATTGAGGTTGATGGCGAATTTCTGTAAGTTTTCGTATTTATTCTCCATATCTTTTCTCCTTTTACATATAAAATAATCGCCCGCTCCGAAGAGCAGACGAAAGGAGAAAATTCAAAATATATTCCAACACGAAAAGCACTGACATTTTGTCAGTGCTAAATCTGTTTCAGTTTATAATCACCGCTGCAGCCCCGTGAGAGCCATACGGTGTGTCAGTCTTACTGCGCTTTAGTTGTGTCGGCAGCCTCTCCGTTGAAGTCCGGAGCAGGTGCAGCAACCTCAGTGTTGATTTGGTCGGTGATATTGCCGCTCTGGTTGATGTGCGGGATGAATGTGGTGATCACGGACACAACAAAGATGAATGCAACGAGACCCCAAGTGATTTTTTCGAGCATGTCAGCTGTCTGACGTACTCCGAAGGTCTGGTTTCCGGTCGTGAAGTTGCTTGCGAGTCCACCTCCCTTGCTGTTCTGGAGAAGGACAACGATTGTAAGCAGGATGCTTGCAAGGATGACAAGCACTGTCAGGATTATGAATAATGCTTTCATTATTTAATACTTTTTAATATTCTTATTTGTGTGTCCGGTTGATTGCTCAGCCCAATTTTTCAATAAGGGATGCAAAGTAAGCACTTTTTTCCGGATATGCCAAAATTAGTTGGGAATAAATTTGTTTCGCCTGGTCAAAATAGCCCTGTTCGGCATAGATTTCAGCCAATGTCTGGGTGTAGAATCCCAGATGCGGCACCATCTGTTGGTCTCCTTTCGCGTGACCGTCTGAAGCCGATCCTATATTTCTGAAAAGGTTGTCATCCTTGCGGCGCACGCCCTCATAGTCCGCCTGTGAGAAATAGTCGCCTCCCGCGATGTGTACGTCCCTATGGTAGCCTGTTTCCCTGTTTCCGCTCGGCTCATGCGACTGTGCGGCGGCACTCTCTTCTTCAAGATGTTTCCGAATCAGTCTGTCGACGTCCTCATCCGTATATTTCCGGGCAGTCCCTCCGGCAAGAAGGTCTGAAAGCTTCTTCCTGCACGGAATGTAGAGCGCGGCATCAGCAAACAGTTTCCCTCCGCGCGCTTCCGTCCCCGCGACCGCAGTCATTCTTTCGCACAGTTCCTTTCTTGCAGCCCCGAACCACGGGTAGATGCTCACCACCCCCGATAGTTCCTCTACCGTAAGCTTCTTTAAATCAATCGTTCCCTCTGCCATAATCCTACCAGTTAGCAACAGTTGCGTTGAAAATGTCCTCGCAGAGCTTGTCGAGAATTCCGTCCGAGCCGGAAATGAGGTCGCCTTCTACGGCGTCAAGCATCTGGTCTGCAGAGAAGTCTGCGTATGCCGAGAACGATTTCTCAAAATCATCTTCCGGATACTTCTTGTTCGAGAAATATATCTTCACGTTCACCGTCAGACGGTTCATCGCCGCCTGCTCGTTGGCCGACACCGACGTCGCCTTCACGTCGTAGCCCGTAATCTCGCCGGCAATCGTGAGATCCGCGTCTCCGTCCACCTGTTCGAGTTTCGTCAGTTTGCGGAACTTGTCCTTCATCGCCTCGGTGAGATCGTTCGCGAGCGTAGGGTTGACCTTGAGGGCCTTGTATTCGAAATATTCGATGTTCACTGTCTTTACGTCCGGCTGTATCGACGTTCCGGTGAAGGAGTATATGCCGCAGGACGTCATGAAGATGACGAACATCGCGAGAACTATTATATTATATGTATGCTTCTTCATAAAACATGGTGTTCTTATGCGTTCCGGGATTATACCCGCAGCCGCCCTATGAGTTCTGCTGCTTTATTTTTCTGTAGAGCGTGCGTTCCGAAATTCCGAGCTCCGCTGCGGCCGCCTTCCGGTTGCCGTCATGCTTCTTGAGAGCCTTTTCAATCAGTTCCATGCTGAGTTTCTTGAGGGATATGTCTTGGTTCGCGTCCTCCACGAGTCCCTGCTCTTCAGGTTCCATATCGTCCTGCATTGGTCCTCCGACATGAGAGTCCCACCTGTGGGCCATTCCGTCGTGGGTCCCGAACCCATGGTTTCCTAACTCCGGCTGGCTGAAGTCATGGCGCATCGGTGCGTCGTTCCCGTTCTCGGTGATGTCAAGAGGGTCTTGTGGCGAGGCGAGCGCCGGTGCGGTCTGCTGCACGGCTCCTCCCTTGAGAATCACGCCCTTGAGGTAGTCAACGTCCTGTCGGAGCTGGTAGATGGCGCGTATGATGGCCTCCCTTTCCTCCGGATTCCTAAACGTGTCCTGTCCCTTCTCAACAGTGGCCGGAAGCAGGTTCTCGTCCTGATTCGGAAGGTACTGGCGCAGGGTCTCGGCATTCACCTCGCACTTGTCTGTGCGGGATGGACATTTTGCGGACTCGATTGCGGAGACGGTCTCCGCCACGTTCTTGAGCTGGCGGATGTTGCCGGGCCAGCGGTATTTCTTCAGGGCGATGACGGCATCTTCCGTGAGGACGACCCTCGCGACCCCGTATTTGTCAGCAAAGTCTGTGGCGAACTTCCTGAACAGCAGATGGATGTCTCCCGGACGCTCGCGCAGGGACGGCATCATTATGGTCACTGCGTTGAGTCTGTAAAACAAATCCTCGCGGAACTTGCCCTTCGAGACTGCGTGGATGAGGTTGACGTTCGTCGCGGCCACCACCCTCACGTCGGTCTTCAGCACCTTCGATGAGCCCACGCGGATGAACTCGCCGGACTGGAGTACCCTCAAAAGTTTTGCCTGCGATGCCAGCGGGAGTTCTCCGATCTCGTCGAGGAAGAGTGTGCCGCCGTCGGCCTCTTCAAAGTAGCCCTTACGGGTGTCGATGGCGCCGGTGAACGATCCCTTCTCGTGTCCGAAGAGTTCAGAATCCACGGTTCCCTCCGGTATCGCCCCACAGTTCACGGCGAAATATTTTCCGGTTCTTCTCCTGCTGTTCTGGTGTATGATTCTCGGTATGTTTTCCTTTCCGACCCCGCTCTCTCCCGTTATGAGCACGGTGATGTCTGTCGGAGCCACCGCCACAGCGATTTCGAGCGCCCTGTTGAGCGCCGGATCATTGCCGACGATGTCGTATTTGTTCTTTAGTGACTGAAGTTCGTTCGCGTTCATATTTCGGACAAAGTATCGGGCAAAGTTAAGAAAAAAAACGCTTTGAGCATTATTTTTGTATATAATGTCGTTCTGTCCGTCGCCGACTGCTGATTTGTAACGAAAATTGGTTATATTTGCGCCGAATTGGCTCCGTGACGTGGCGGGGCATAGGAAAGATATTTTTTATAAACCTTATTTTAAATTCATAAACAATGAAAAAGAGCATCAAATTCTTGGCTATCGCTCTCGGACTTGCAGCAGTAGCCTGCAGCTCCCCTGAGAAGATGGCGGAACAGGCAGAGAATGTGATCGTAAAGTGCGATCCTGCCGTTCTTGAAGTTGTGGCCGGCCACATCGACGCCACAGTCTCTGTAACTTATCCGAAGGATTACTTCCATCCGAAGGCAGTTCTCGCTGTCACTCCTGTAATCGTTTTCGACGGCGGTGAGCAGGCTATGGAGCCTTTTATGTTCCAGGGCGAGAAAGTGAAAGACAACTACGAGGTTGTTCCTACTGCAGGCGCAACGGTGACAAAGAAGGTTCACTTCACTTATGAGAAAGGTATGGAGAAGTGCTATCTTGAACTTCGTGGCGTAGTTAGCTACAAGGACAAGAAGATTGACCTCCCTACGAAGAAGGCTGCTGACGGAGCCAACACCACTTACATGCTTGCTCGCAGCAAGGGTAAGGTTGACCTCAAGGCTGACGGCTACCAGGCTGTCATCGCAATGCCTGAGGAAGGTCAGATTCTCTACTCAATCAACAGTGCAAACGTTAAGAATTCTGAGCTTAAGAGCCAGTCAGTAAAGGACTTCCTTGCTGCTGTAGAGGCTGCTAAGGCCAATGAGCGCAAGACTATCGTAAGCACCGACATCGTGGCTTACGCTTCACCGGATGGTCCAGAGAAACTCAACAACAAACTCTCCGACAACCGTTCATCTTCTGCTGAGAAGGCATTCAACAAGGTGACCAAGAAGGCTCCTGTTGATGCTCCGGTCAACGTGAAGTCAGTAGGTGAGGACTGGGCAGGTTTCCAGGAACTCGTAAACAACTCCAACATCGAGGACAAGGATCTTATCCTCCGCGTTCTTTCAATGTACAGCGACCCTGCAGTTCGTGAGCAGGAAATCAAGAACATGTCTGCTGTTTACACAACTCTTGCAAAGGAGGTTCTTCCTGAACTTCGTCGCGCACGTTTCATCGCTAACGTTGAGTTCACAAACTACTCAAGCGAGGAGCTTCTCCAGCTTGTTGAGGAGAACATCGACGTTCTTGACGAGCCGGCACTCCTTCGCTCAGCAACTCTCGTAGAGAAAGAGGCTGACAAGGTTGCCCTCTACAAGAAGGCCATCGAGAAGTATTCAAGCGCAACCGCTCAGTACAACCTCGCTGTTGTTTACGCAAACGCAGGCAAGGACGCTGACTGCAAGGCTGCCATCGCAAAGTGCGACGCAAACGATGCTGACGTGAAGAACGTTCTCGGCGTGCTCGCTCTCCGCGAGAACAAGCTTGACGAGGCTGCCAAGTACTTCGCTGCATCTGCAACTGAGACTGCTGTCGAGAACGCTGCAACTGTAGAAATCCTCAAGGGTAACTACAAGGCTGCCGCTTCTAAGCTCGCAGGCAAGAAGGGCTTTACTGCCGCTCTCGCAAACATCCTTACTGGTGACCTCGCAAAAGCTGAGGCTTCCCTTTGCAAGTGCGACTGCCCAAGCATCGCTTATCTTAAGGCTATCATCGCTGCCCGCAAGGGTGACAAGGAAGGCGTGAAGACCAACCTTGAGGCTGCAAAGAAGTGCGAGTGCTTCGCTAAGCGTGCTGCTAACGATATCGAATTTGCACAATTTAATTAACGGAGATGCATAAGCGGGCATCTGCTTCGTTGCCCGTCTTGTCAAAATCCTCACAACCGAGAGGTTGCTGCGGTTTTGACTTCACCGGGCGCCTTGCATCTACCCACTTCTTCATCTCCTAATCTCGGAGTTGTTTCAGGATTCTGAAGTCTGAACTGAACTCTTGAGAATAATAGGTAGAGTCCCTGATGGAAAACCATCCGTCGGGGACTTTTATTGTGTGTGGGGGGGGGATTTTGCAAAGCTCGTCCTTAAACTATGGGTTTTCGCCCCAAGTCGTCCGTAAACTTGCTTCGTTTGTGGGGGTATTGGGGATTGCATTGGGCTTTGAAATGATAAAACCTTGAATCTAAGTAAAATTACGTATAGGAATTGTTGCGGTGAATAGTTTTCTTTACGGAAGTTATTGTTTGATAATCCTTAAAAACCCAAAACTATGAACCATCATTTTTTCAAAACAATTATGGTCGGAGCGCTTGCTGCGACATTGATTCTGGGGGGGGTAGGATGTAAGAAATCCCCATCTGTCGTTGATGTTCCTGTCACTGCCTTCAGTTTGAGTGCGACCAGTCTCGAATTGAAAATCGAGGAAACCAAACAACTGGATGTTTTATTCTTTCCGGAGATGGAATTGAGGACGGAGCCACGATTGATATGTCTAAAGTTAAGACGCATTTTGGGCAGCCTGCAATTTTTATTAGCGCCAACGGTTTTGGTGGCGGTGCTCTTGTTGAGGAGTTTGAGATTATAGTAGAAGATAAGGGTATTGTTAAAGTTGCTGAGATCAATAAATTTCCATTTAGTACGGTGGCTTTATGTATCCAACTGCCTCTGGGAACCGGTAGCGGCACTGCCCAAATGACCATCAAAAACACAATGTATGGAGGGAACGGCAGCGTTCTCAACACTTACATCCGCGAATTCACACTCCTCGTCCCGGAAACTACAACGACAGAATAGACATCGCCGTCTCGGCCCTACAATCGGTCTGTTAAAAATGTCTTGTTTGGAAGTTTCAAAAAACCTCGCCATATTTGTTGAAGATTTTGTGGCAAATGGCATAAAATATTCAATATACTTATGAGGATAAATAGAAAAATATACCTTGACCGACTGATTTCAAGAATCGGTAACGGCATGATTAAGGTCGTCACCGGCGTGCGTAGGTCTGGGAAATCATATTTGCTTTTCAATATATTCAGTGACTACCTCAAATTGAGGGGAACTGACGATTCTCACATCATTGCCATCAAGTTGGATGATTGGGAGAACCATGCTCTTTGTGATCCTGACAGTCTTTATTCATATGTGAAGAGTCGTGTTGTAGATAATAAGGAATATTTTCTCCTTCTTGACGAGATACAGTTGGTGCCTCAGTTTGAATTTGTGCTTAACGGCCTGCATAGTCTTCCTTGCGTAGATATTTATGTTACTGGCAGTAATGCAAAATTTCTCTCAAAGGACATTATAACAGAGTTTCGTGGGCGTGGAGACGAAATAAAGATTCGGCCGCTGAGCTTCAGCGAGTATATGTCGGTATATGTAGGCGACAGGTTCACGGCCTTGAACGAGTATATGACTTATGGCGGGCTTCCGCAAATCGTGTCATTTTCTACAGAGGAACAGAAATCGGAATATCTCAAGGGACTTTTTACGGAAACATATCTCAGAGACATTACGGAAAGATATGGCGTCAGGCAGGACGGGGAATTGGCTGAACTTGTGAATACCATCGCTTCTTCCATCGGCGGTCTGACAAATCCTGCTCGTCTTGCCAATACATTCGAGAGTGTGAAGAATGTCCGTATTTCTCCCAATACTGTCAAATTATATCTTGATTATCTTTGTGACTCCTTCCTTGTGGAGCAGGCGATGCGGTATGACGTTAAGGGGAGAAAATACATCGGCAGCCCGTCCAAGTACTATTTCGTCGATTGTGGACTTAGGAATGCGAGGCTGAATTTCCGGCAGTTGGAGATGACTCACTTGATGGAGAATGTCATCTACAATGAGCTTCGGGTCCGTGGGTTCAATGTGGATGTGGGTTGTGTCGTGTCCAGAGAAACGGATGTTTCTGGAAAGAGGGTTCAGAGGCAGCTGGAAGTCGATTTCGTGTGTAATCAGGGCAGCCGAAGATACTATGTCCAGTCAGCATATCGGCTTGGTTCTGACGATAAGGAGAGACAGGAAAAGTCATCGCTTATCAACATAGGCGACTCCTTTAAGAAAATTATAATAACCGGGGAACCTGGTCTGATTCAGAGAGATGAGTATGGTATCACAACAATTAGCGTGTATGATTTCTTGCTACGGCAGGACTCTCTGGAGTTGTAGGTTTTGCTATTGAAGATTTTGTGGCAAATGACACAAAATCTTCAATAGCAAAATATTAGTCAGAAACATTTGGCGATTTCGTGCGATCGTGTACTGTACCAGACGCGAAAAGCAGACACGAAAACTTTTTAAATTTAACTTCAAAACCTTGAATCTAAGTAAAATTACTTATAGGAATTGTTACCGTAAATCGTTTTCTTTGCGGAAGTTATTGTTTGATAATCCTTAAAAACCAAAAACTATGAACCATCATTTTTTCAAAACAATTATGGTCGGAGCGTTTGCTGCGGCTATGATTCTGGGGGCAGGATGTAAGAAATCCCCATCTGTCGTTGATGTTCCTGTCACTGCCTTCAGTTTGAGTGCGACCAGTCTCGAATTGAAAATCGATGAAACCAAACAACTGGATGTTTTATTCTTTCCGGAGGATGCCAATAAACATCCGAAACTCGTTTGGGAAAGCGATAATGATAAAGTTGCCACAGTGAGTCAGGAAGGTCTTGTTACTGCAGTGGGAGTTGGCGAGGCAGTTGTGACGGCAAGAACAAACGACGGCTCTCTTTCGGAAACTTGTGCGGTTAAAGTCTGGAAATATAAAGACTTGGAATTTTCGGAGGAAACATATAGTATTTGGGGCGGCGCAGAACACCCGACTCGGATTACATTTACTCCGACCCCTTCAACGGCTGTTGCCGAGGATTTCATTTGGAAACTTGAAAGACCGGAACTTCTGGATCTCCAGTTGGACAAAGAGGCTTATGCCCGAGCATTGGCGGGCGGCAAGTGCAAAATGACTGTCACTCCGAAGGACGGTGATGCAAGCCTTTCTAAATCAACGTATATCGTTGCTTACAAGTACAGATTTGCTCTTCACAACCGCCTTCCTGACTATGGTGAACTTTCATTTGTCAATTATGGAATCGCAGATGGTGAAACCATTGATCTCACTAATACCTATGATATGGATAATGGTCACCCGTGCCTTTTTGTCATAACTTTCGGTGATTTTGGATTGGAACCTGACAAAAATTTTGAGATAGCTGTAGAAGATACGGGTGTTGTTGATATTGAGAAACTTAAGATATCTACGGGGAAGTACAGTAATTCCAAAAAATATTTCTATAGGATTACGTTTCCATTGGGGACAAAGAAAGGCACTGCTAAGTTGACTCTCAAAAACACAATGAATGCAGAAGACGGCAGCGTTCTCAATACCTACATCCGCGAATTTACACTCCTCGTTCCCGAAAGCACAACGACAGAATAGACATCGCCACCTCAAGTTTTAATCGCTGTTTTCGTGGCATTTCAATCGGTGTTTTCGTGATAAGATATTAACCCAATCCCCGGGAAACAGCGATTTTTCCCGGGGATTGGGTTTAATGATTCGATGGAATATACGCAGCATTATAATTCTCCACTGGGTGGAATCACCCTTGCCAGCGACGGCACGTCCCTTATCGGCCTGTGGTTTGATGGACAGGAATATTTTGCCGATGCACTTGAAAAAGAGCACGAGGAGAAAGACCTTCCGGTATTCGTGGAGACCCGCCGATGGCTGGACATCTATTTCAGCGGACGCCAGCCGGATTTCACACCGCCTCTCAGAATGAAAACTACCCCCTTCCGAAAAATGGTATGGGAAATTATGCTTACTATTCCTTTTGGGGAAACTATGACCTACGGAGCAATCGCGGTGCGTATTGCCAAGCAAAAAGGCCTTCGACAGATGTCAGCACGGGCTGTTGGGAGTGCTGTGGGGCATAATTCTATCTCCTTGATTATTCCATGTCATAGGGTTGTCGGCTCAGAAGGAAAGCTTACGGGATATGCCGGAGGGCTTGACAAGAAGGTTAAGTTGCTGGAACTGGAAAAAGCTCAACCAATCTCAGGGAAGGTTACGTTGAGTATCGGCGATAAAGAATTATCAATTGTACTCAATGAGTCTTGCTCGCAACTATAATTACAAAAATTGTATTTACATTTTTTGTAATTACGATTTTTGTTTCATATATTTGCGTTTAATAAAAATGCGACATTATGGAAGCACCGTTCATTTTCGGCAGGATTGCCACTGACGAGAACTTTACTGATAGGGAGAAGGAAACCGAACATCTTGTGAATAATTTCGAATCCCTCATCAATACCGTGATAATTTCTCCACGGCGTTGGGGGAAAAGTTCGCTCGTTCATAGGGCTGCGGACATTGCGATGCGTGCGGATAAAAACATAAGAATCTGTACAATAGACCTTTTCAATGTAAAGACCGAAGAGCAATTCTATACCGTATTGGCTCGAAATCTCATACAAGGGACGTCAAGCAGATGGGAGGAGGCTGTTGAAAATGCAAAAAAGTTTTTCTCTCGTCTCGTACCGAAGATTTCAGTGGGAGCAGGTCCTGGAAATGAAATTTCCATTGACTTTGATTGGGAGGAGATGAAGAGCAATCCTGATGAGATTCTTGACCTCTCGGAACGCATTGCCGAAGCGAAGGGTGTGAAGATAGTTGTCTGCATTGATGAATTTCAGAACATTGCGGAGTTTGAGGATCCACTGTTCTTTCAGAGAAGACTCAGGGCGCACTGGCAAAGACACAAAAAGGTAAGTTATTGCCTTTATGGAAGCAAACGCCATATGATGATGGAGGTCTTCACCGATTCTTCTATGCCCTTCTATAAGTTTGGAGACATATTCTTTCTGAACAAGATAGACACAGAGCATTTTATCCCATTCATAACAGAACGATTTTCTTCTACGGGTAAAAGCATTACGGAAGAGGCCTGCCGGAAGATAGTCAAACTTGCCGATAATCATCCGTATTATGTGCAGCAACTTTCCCAACTTTCGTGGCTAAGGACATCCGGTCAATGTGATGTGGAGACTGTTGTCAAGGCTCATTTGTCGCTGGTGGAACAGCTCAGCCTGCTGTTTTCCAATCTGATGGAAACTCTCACATTTCAGCAGACCTGTTATCTTCACGCCCTGATTGCCGGAGAAAAGTCCATTACCAGCGCTGAGACAATGTACCGGTACCACATCAGCAGTGCTACAGCGGCTTCACGCTCCCTGAAGGCTTTGATTAAAAAGGATATCCTTGACAGTAAGTCCGGAGAAATCTCTTTCCAAGATCCTATTTTTGAGTACTGGTTGCGGCACGACTACTACCAACTTTAGGCGGGTTTTCACCTTCTTATACGACAAAACTGCTCCTCCCCCCCCCATTTTGTTTCCCAGTTGTAGAACCCCCAAGTTTAATAGTTTTGTGGTGATGAAGGAAAACATTGTTAGACGGCGTGAATCTTATTCACCCTCACCATTCAGCACCGCCTCCACCGAATAGAGCGGATAATTGGTCAGCCAGTCCTGCTCTTCTTTAATCCCTAAGGCAGCCGATAGGAACGACATAAACTCCGTCTTTGCGGCGATAGGCATACTTGCCCACGGCAGTGAGTGCCATAAGGAATGATGGATGTTTCATCTCATCCTCGTCAATCGGGACCGCGGAACCTGTGTGTATGAAAAGTCCCGTGTCGTGCCTATGATTTCCCCAGTTGGCTGTTTTTCATTTCCTCAGTTGGCTATTTTTCATTTCCTCAGTTGGCGAAAATTCAATTAATGATGAAAAAACCCGGAATCTAAGTAAAATTACGTATAGGAATTGTTGCCGTAAATCGTTTTCTTTGCGGAAGTTATTGTTTGATAATCCTTAAAAACACAAAACTATGAACCATCATTTTTTCAAAACAATTATGGTCGGAGCGTTTGCTGCGGCTATGATTCTGGGGGGGGCAGGATGTAAGAAATCCCCATCTGTCGTGAACGTTTCTGACATCAGTTTGAGCGAAGAGAGTTTAGAATTGAAAATCGGAGAAACCAAACAACTGGAAGTTTCCGTCTTGCCGGAGAATGCTTCTGACAGGACAGTCGTTTGGGGAAGCGATAATGATAAAATTGTGACAGTTAGCCAGGAGGGTCTTGTGACTGCGACGGGAAGCGGCTTGGCAATTGTGACTGCGGCGACGAGTGACGGCTCTCTCTCTAAAATCTGTAAGGTTAGAGTTTTGACCAAAGTGACGGCTCTGTCTTTTCAGGAAGTTGACTATAATCGTGTCTGGGGCGGAGCCGAACATCCCGATATAATCGAGTTTACTCCAACCCCAGAAACCGCTGTAGCCGAGGACTTCCTTTGGGAAATTGACGATCCTGAGCCTATTGAATTCTGGTTGGACAAATCTGCTTACGTCAGGGCATTGTCATTAGGAATATGCAATATTAAAGTCACTCCGAAGGACGGCGATGCAAGTATTGCGCAAACCATTAGAGTCATAGCCTATAAATACAAATTTGGTGTATTCGCTTTATCCGAACCTTCGACTATTACGGGTGACGGAATAGAGGACGGAGCCAGCATTGATATGTCTAAACTTATGTCTGCGGAGGGCGTACCGGTCATTTTGGTCGAAGAAGTTGCTCACACCGGTGTTACTCTTGTGGAAAACTATGAGATAACTGTAGAAGATACGGGGGTTATTAAAGTTGATAAGATTGAAAAAATCAAGGCGCGCAAAGAGGCTTTTTGGATCAAGCTGCCACTGGGGACCAAAAGCGGCACTGCTAAGTTGACCATCAAAATGACACAAATGGGACGGGGCGGCGTCGTTCTCAATACCTACACTCGCGAATTCACACTTCTCGTCCCGGAAAGCACAACGACAGAGTAGACATCGCCACCTCAAACCACAAATTCTAATCGCTGTTTTTATGGCAATTCAATCGGTGTTTTCGTGCTAAAACCCCAGCTCGTCGAGGATGCGGTCGAGATGGGCGTAGCGGTCGAGGGTGAAGAGGACGTAGCGGATGTCGACGCAGACACATTTGTTGTAGTTCGGTGTGTAGCTGGCGTCGCTCGCGAGAGATTCCTTATTGCCGTCGAAGGCAAGGCCTATGAGTTCGCCGCGGGCATTGAGCACAGGGGAACCGGAGTTGCCTCCCGTGATGTCGCAGTTGTTGAGAAAATCCACCGGGAAATCTTTTGGACTGACTCCCGCTCTTTCAACTCCGGTTTTCGCTCCTTTGTCTCCGGTCTTTTTGCTTTTTGAACCGCAAACACTGCCGGAAGCCTTGATGCAGCTGCTCCAGACTTCGAATTCTCCGCTTTCAAGAAGCCTCTTCCAATCGTCTTTGAGACAGAAATCGTAGGAGGCCGGGTTATGCTTTTCGAGCACTCCTGCGAGGGAACTCTGATGGCCGCAATGGATGGCGTCATAGGGGTTGAGCCCTCCCACTGTGCCGTAGGTGATGCGCATAGTCGAGTTGGCGTTAGGATAGACCGGTTCTCCTTTGTCAAGGCGCATTTCGTAGAGTGCGTGGGTGTATTCGCGGCTGAGAGCGAGTATGTCCGGATTGCCTTCGATTGCCTTCAATTTTTCGTTGAAAACCGTAATCTTCACATCCTGAAGGAAGCGGAACAACGGGTCATCCCCAAAACGGCAGTTTTCTCCACCGCGTCCCATTTCTCCGTGTCCGAAAGCTCCATTTTCCGGGCCTCCGTGCTTCTGTCCTTCGTGCTTCGGCCCTCCCTGTCCACGTCCGTGCGGCGTGTCAAACGCCCCGGAATTCTTCAAAGATTCGAATCCTCCGGCGATGTAACTTCCCTCCCAAATGCTGTCGCAAAGAGCCTTGTAATCAGTCTTCCCGGTCTCGGCATCCGTAAACTTTGAGACAATATCCTTTTGAAAATCAGACCAATACTCCCTGTCGACATTACGCAGGAACATCTCGGCCGAATAGGCAAACAGTTCTTTTTCAACCCTGAGGTCAATCTCCTTATAGACAGGAGCCACCGCTTTGAGCGAACTCTTCGAATTCTTCAGACGCGCAGTAATCAGCGACATCCGGCTTCCACGCACCAAAGTCTCGCGGAACCAGGTCCTGTTGCGCTCCACATCCTCCACAGCCTTATATTTTGTCTCCAAATCTGAAAGCATCGAGCTCCACTGTGCGCTCCTTTGGGGCGAAGCGGCAATCCACCGGGCAAGTTCGGCCTCCTGAGTTCTTTTGTCCGCAGCAACATTGAACCTGTTATAGCACAGCACCTCCCCTTCGTTCAACTCCTGCACATTGCTGAGCCCGAAATACCAGTTCGAATACATAAGGCGTATCTGCGGCTCGGCATTCATCCATTTTTCAGTAATCTCCATCTGTTTCCCGCGAATCTCATTCGAAATCGGCAGCGTCACATCTTTTTTCTGCACGAGTTTGAACGAGCTTGACCAACGGTCCGTGCGTCCCGGGAATCCGATTACCATATTGAAATCACCGGGTTTATATCCCTTTGTCGAAATATTCAATTTGCGCACAGGTTTCAGAGGAAGGTTGTTTTCGGAATATGCCGCAGGCTTTCCGTCCGCATCGGCATAGACACGATACATTGCGAAATCGCATTTATGTTGAGGCCATTCCCAGTTGTCGATGTCCCCACCGAATGCCGCAATGGACACGGGAGGTGCTGCAACAAGACGGATGTCGCTATAGACAAGATAGAGAGCCATATAATACTTCTCACCCGACCACATCGAACTCAGGTAAGGCTCATATTCCGGATATTCCTTTTTGTACTCCTTTTCGAGAATGAAACTCAACTTCCTGATTCCGAAATGTTTACCTTCGGCGAGCATCTTCTTCTCGAGAGCATTCACCTCATCCGTGACGTCGATGACCTTTTTCAGGAAAAACACATTCTTTCCGGGAATATATCTCTCTTCCTCGCTCTTGAACGCCCAAAATCCGTCTTCGAGATAGTTCCGCTGCGGAGTGCTTATGCTGTGGATGTCGGCATAGGCGCAGTGGTGGTTGGTGATGAGAAGACCCTCGTCCGAGATTATGCTTCCCGTACATCCGAAATCCAGGGCCACCACCGCATCGCTCAGAGTCGTCCCCTTTGCATCCGCATCGTAAATCTCCCTGGCTCCGAGTTTCAACCCCCGAGCCTTCATATTCTTCTCCAAAGCCCTGTCAATCGCGTTAATCATCCACATCCCCTCGTCCGCCGACGCCATCAGAGCCGAGGAAACCATAAGCGCCAAGGTTAAAAATATCCGTTTCATAGCTATCCGTTTAACTTATTTAATGTTTCCCTTATACGAAATACGAAGACTTTCACGATAGTCTCTCGCTTCTGCATTCTTTATAAGTGTTTATTGGTTAATTCGTCCCTCAGAACAAATCCTCAGGATTGGCGGTGAGGAAAGTTTCGAGGGGGATGCCGTTGGTGCCTACGGTGTAAAGCCGGTGCGGGTGGAACTTGGAGTTGAATAGTGCCATTCCCTCATTGATGGAGTCTTTGCCGCTTTTGACTTCAATGGCAATGACCTTGCTGCCTTTCTGAAGGACATAATCGACCTCACGGCTATTTTCATTCCAATAATAGAGGTCGAAATACCCTTCTCTTGCCTTGTTCAGAAGATGGCTACCGACGGCGGATTCGACAATGCGCCCCCATTCTTTCCCCTTATTTATGATTTCATCGAATGTAAATTCGCTCTGCGCACTCAGAAGGGCGTTGTTGTAGACTTGAAACTTTGGTTTGGACGCCCGTTTCCGGATTATGTCGCCGGCGTATTTCTCAAGGCCGCACAGCAGACCTGCCGCGTCAAGAAGCGCGAGATAGTCGCTGAGAGTTGTCAGATTGCCCTTTTCCATCAGGTCGCCTTGGATTTTTGTTAGAGACAAAATCTGAGCGGAATACGAACATCCGATATCGAAGAGCTTGTGCAGCAACGCTGGCTTGTTCACCCGTGTGAGCATTAGGATATCTTTCGAGATGCTGGTCTCAATCAGTGAACTTTTAATGTATCTCTTCCATCTTGTCTCGTTGTCCGTCAGTTTTTCGCTTCCAGGATAACCACCGAACCATAAGTATTTGTCCAAACTCCACCCGAAGGCATTTTTCATCTCCGGATATGTCCAATGTGGAATGAATATGCTTTCAAACCTGCCGGCGAGAGATTCTGTGAGACCTTGCTGAATGAGCAGAGACGATGAACCAAGGAGTATGACTTTAATTGGGATATTCTCCCGTGTGTCAGCGTCCCATTCCTTCTTTATGGTCTCGCTCCAGTTGGAAATTTTCTGAACCTCATCTATCACGAGTATGAAATCAGCACTTTCGTTCTGTTTCTGCAGCATACGTGCCTTGTCCCATTGCTCACGAATCCAGCTCCCCTCTGCCTGAACAGTGTCATCTGCCGTGACAAACAGATGGTTATGGGGTGTGGTGGAAAGGTACTGCTCAACCATTGTCGTCTTTCCCACCTGCCGAGGACCATATAGAACCTGAATGAAATTTCGAGGCTCTTCCATTCTCCCGGCAATGGTTCTGATATATTCTCTCTGAATCATAACAGCTGTTTTATAGCGATTTGCACTATATCCACGACAAAGTTAATAATTTTATTAGGCAAACCTAATAATTTTATTCGGTTTACCTAATAAAATTACTTAAAGCAGTGTATCTTATTGATTATCAGATAGAAATCTATGCACCGTACCCTTTTCGCGGAACTTCATCTTCGCGTCTATCTGCCGGACATCATCCTTGGCGTAGGTGATGGTCCAAGTCTCCTGATTGATGAGTTCCCAGATGCGGTCGGCATTGAGCGGTGCCGCATAGCGAATCTGGATTGACGGAACGAGATCTTTGTTCAGACGGATGTAAACTCCGATGATGCCCTCGTTGTGAGAGAGGTGGTTGCTCAGGTATGGAACAGTCCTCTTGATAATCGGCTTTTCGTAGTTGTAGTCCGGAAGCTCGTAGATGAACTGAGGCTTGCCTTCGAACTGAGCGACGCGGGTCGGGAATTCGGCTGTGAAAGCCGCTGTGTTGTTGAACATCTTGTGGAGATAGTCGCTCACTCCCATCATTTCGAAGCCCGGCTCCATCCTCACGAACTTATAGTCCACCGGAGTGTCCTTTGTGCCGCCGCCGTGAACAGGCATCTTGAGCATCTTGAGTTCCACCGTTTCCTTGAACCATTTCTCGTCCACAGTCTCGTCAGGGCTCATATACACCTTGATGATTAACGGGCAGGCAAACTCGGATTCAAGTCCGAAGATGCTCTTTCCGGTGTTGCGGATTTGCAGTCCGAGGTAGTTGAGATCCACCTTGTCGTACATCTTTTCCGTGCGGATGGTGACAACTTTGATGGAGTCGATTTTCGCAGGGTCCGGAGTCCAGATGCGGAACATTGAAGGGGTGAAGATTGCTTCTTTGAGCTTCTCCTCATCGAGTTTTGTCTTGTCGACGAGCACATCAGCCGTGTGATGGTGGACGTAGGTCTTCACTCCGTGAACGCCCTGAATCCTCTGAAGCTTGGCTTTAAATGCCATTGAACTTCCGTAGCACTTCACTGAACGCAGGCCGTCGAGGTGGACGGTCTCAAGATTCTCCTGCGGAACGAGCTGTGCGACAACGGCTCCTGTGGAATCCACCTGCTCGATGCCCCATCTGAAGTTGACCGTAGGCAACTCGAACTTCGTTCCTGCCCAAATTCCGACGGCAGTGAGGACAACAGTGAGAAGCGCAGGCACATATTTCCAGAATCCGCCCTTAGCCCTTTGGGTGACGCCGACTTTGAGCGCTCCTGTCCTGCAGGCTGCCGTACACTCTCCGCAGAGGGTGCAGTCCACGTGACTTACGCGATTGCGGCATTTGTCGATGGCTATATGGTATGGGCAGTGTCTTGTGCAGGCTTTGCAGCGGTTGCAGAGGCTTTCGTCTTTGATGATCGCAAGGCTTTGGTAGGTTGCCCCCGGAACAAGAATCTCAAGCAGATAGCCCACAGCGCAGAAAACAGCGAGCACGGCCACCCAGTTCACCTGCACCTTGCAGAGTCCGAGCACCAGCACTGTTCCGAAAAGCACAATCACCCAAACCCAATATTTCAGCGTGTTCGAGAGCGCTCCCAGCGGGCAGATGTAGCGGCACCAGAAACGGTCGATGAGAAAACCGCCGAGAATCACGAGAGTTACGGAAGTGATTGACATCCAAAGGGTTATTTCTCCCTTGAATCCGGTTGCAACTGCGTAGTACGGGTCGAGATTCTTGCAGAAAAGCTCGCTTGCCGTAGCCGTTGAATAGAAGATGACAAAGAGCAGGGCATATTTGAAAATCCTCAACAGCTTGTCGAGCCAGCTTCCGTTGCGGATGGCGATTCCCTTTTTCCAGCCTAATCCCTTGCGCATTCCGCTGAGGAAGTCCTCCACGGTGCCGAGAGGGCAAAGATAGCCGCAGAAAAGTTTTGCAAAGAGCATCGCCGCAACAGCGAGCACGATTCCCATCATCACCTGCACCGAAGACATCGAGCAGGGGAGGGTGCTGTTTGCAAGATAGGTGGTGAGCGCCTGCAGACCGCCCATCGGGCACCAAGCCTCCGGGTCCGGTTTCTCCGCAGAGAATTTCACAACGCCTGTAAGAACGAGCACCAACGAAATCAGCACGCCCCACTGGAGCAGATGCTTGGGCCAGTTCCGCAAAAATCTTGATTGTTTAGCCATAATATGTTGAATTATCAGTTTCGTTGTCAGTAAAATCCGTCAGTAAAATCCATCAGTAAAAACGGACATTTCCCGGGACTATCTTACCTCAAGTTTCTCGCTGGCGGCAGCCCTCTTCCAGACATCCGTATATCCCGGCCAGCCGATATTTGCCGGAATTTTGTCCGAGTGCCCGTTTGTAACCCAGCTCCCGTCAGGATTCTGAGCTTTCACATTGCCGTCAAGGAATTTTACCAAAAGGAATTCCTCCATTCCGACCCATTTGTCGAACATCTCCTGCGCCGTGTTTACGGAAAACTCTGTGATGAACGCCTTGGTCTTTGGGGCAGGGTCGGCCACTTTTCTTGTCCTTTCATTCTTGCGGACATACATTTTCTTGACCTTTATCTCGCTATAGAAAACCTTAAGCGCTTCCTCGTCGGTGCGGGCAAGATTTGCAATCTGTGCGTTTTCCCATTCGTCAATAGCGCTGCGGACTGTCGGGGCCATAATGTTGTAGGCCTTGTAGCAGGCGTTCGCCACGCGGTTGCACATCCAGAATGCAGAAGTAGGGGAGTAGTGAAGTATGTCTCCATTGCCCTCACGGAAACACTCAGGAACCTCCTGCGTGTTGGTGTAAATCGGTGTAAGCCAAGAAGTTGCTGCGTCGTCGCAACCAAACCAAATCACTCCGCCCACAACATCCGGAAGCCATCCGCGGCTCTGTCCCACAAACCAAAAACCTGTCTGTTGGGTTGCAATAGCCCTCTCGTTTACATAAGTCTTTCCGTCCACTTCGAAATTCATCGGGCGCCATCTGTAAGGAAGTGCGTTTCCGCCGGCTCCGATATCCTGTGTCATATCCATAGGAGTGCCCTCAAAATGGTCTCGCATCGCGTCAGCCACATTCTTCACTGAGATTTTTTCCGCAGGTTTCACAAACAACGGGAATCTCTTCGTTTTGTCGTAGCCCATCGCATAATCGATGTAGTCGTAGGCGTCCCTTGTCACTTCCCCGCCATTTTCATCCACGAAAGTGAACTTGCCCTTGCAGAGGATGTTCAGCGCCGACCAGGCCCGGGACTCGCAAGCCCTCATCCCGCTGAAATCGAGCGGTGCGTATGTGTCGCAGAAACTGAAATCCTTGTCCTGTCCGTCAAACCAACCCATCTGTCGGGCGAATGTAATCACATCCGGAGCATAGATACAGTTCTCCGGGTCGTCGAGAGGAAAAGTGCTGATGCGTGCCTGATTTGCGTGTGCACAGATATATCCGTCAGGGACCCTGCGTGCCACCCAGACAATGCCTTTTCTCACATTCTTTCCATTCACCATCTTCGTTCCCTTTCCGATGAGGTCCATCACCCACACTTCCCTCTGGTCGGCAATGGAGAATGATTCGCCTTCAGAATAATAGCCGTATTCATTTGCAAGAGAAACGATTACATCAATCGCTTCCCGAGCCGTCGTTGCTCTTTCGAGTGCGATGTATATCAATGAGCCATAGTCCATTACGCCCGTCGAATCCCAGAGCTCGTGTCTTCCGCCGTAGGTCGTCTCCGCAACAATCAGCTGATGCTCGTTCATATTTCCGACTCTTTTGTAGGTCACCGGGGCCTGCGGAATCCGTCCGAGAAATTTTCCCGTGTCCCATTCCACAACATCGCGCATCGCTCCCTTGTCCCAGAATCCTCCCTTCAGATAGTAGAGTTCTCCATAAAGTTGGTGAGAATCTGCGGCATACGAAACCATACAAGAGCCGTCCGCACTCGCTCCCTTCGTCACAAGAATGTTGCTGCAAGCAATCGAATCGACCGAAATCATCGTCATCATAGACAAGACTCCGAAGAATAATGTTTTCCTTATATTCATATTAATATACATTATCAAAGCCTACAAATTTATGAAAAATATTATATTTGTAGCCTATGTTTCCCCGTATGAAACGGAACTTTATTGTTATCTATCGGAACGGAGGATTTTTTGAACCGGAAAACACTCTTGATATGAAGAGATTCATTCTTATATTTTTTGTCCTGCTCTCGCAGATTTTCGCACAGGCGGCCCCGAAATACTATTCCATAAAAGGTAGAGTCACTGATTCCCAAACCGGAGAACCCATTGCCGGAGTCATTTTAAACGTCGACGGCACGGGATTGTGGACCATTTCCGACGTAGACGGAAGCTATGTCTTCGACAGGGTCCAGCCGGGAGAATATCTGATTAAAGTTTCCTGTCTGGGATATGCCGAGGCGGGAATGAATCTGAAATTGACGCGTAATGTCGAAGATTTGGACTTCAAACTTTCTCTCAACACCCTCGCTCTTGACGGAGTGGTGGTTGCCGCGGAAAGAAAAAAGGACGATATGAACACCACTATGTCTTTCGGCTCCCACGCACTTGAACATCTCCAGATGTCCAATATCACCGACGTCAGCACCCTTCTGCCGGGAGGAAAAACCGTCAATCCGGACCTCACGACCAACAACACACTCTCTCTCAGGGACGGAGGCTCGGCTGTGGGAAATGCGGCATTCGGAACGGCGCTCGAAGTGGACGGCGTGAGAGTTGGCAACAATGCATCCTTTGCGCAGCCTACGGGAAGCGGCACGAGGAGCATATCGGTCGAGAACATCGAATCCATAGAAGTCATAACAGGCGTCCCGTCAGCAGAATACGGCGACCTCAATTCCGGAATGGTGAAAATCCACACGCGTAAAGGCCGCACTCCGTGGAATGTCACTATGGCGGTGAACCCCCGGACCTATCAGCTCTCCGCCTCCAAGGGTTTCGACCTTGGGAAGGACAGGGGAGTGCTCAATGCCAGCGGAGAGTGGACCCGGGCAACGAAAAAGCTCACTTCCCCTTATGAAAGCTACACCCGCAGAGGGCTCTCGCTCAGCTACTCCAACACATTTGCCAAAGTCCTGCGTTTCGAAATGGGAGTCACCGGCAACCTCGGCGGAATGAACTCCAAAGACGACCCCGATGCCTACTCCGGCTCCTGGAGCAAGGGCAGGGACAATGTCGTGAGGGCAAACACATCGCTCACCTGGCTGCTCAACCGTTCCTGGGTCACCAATCTCAAGATTGAGGGCAGCGTCAACTACAATGACAACCGTCTCCACGACCACGCCTACACCACCACTGCGGCAACAGGACAGCCGGCGGTGCACTCCGAAAATAAGGGCTACTTCCTCGCGACTATGCTTCCGAGTTCCTATTTCTCGGACCGCATTGTCGACTCTCGCGAGCTGGACTTTGCGGCAGCGTTCAAATACGAATGGTTCCGGCGTTGGGGAGGAGTGAAAAATCACGTCAAGGCGGGCTTGCAGTGGAAGGCGAACGGCAATGCGGGCCAAGGAGAATACTACGAAGATCCTGCCCTTGCCGCCAATGGCTACCGCCCGCGGCCATACAGCGACTATCCATATCTCCACAACCTCGCCACCTACCTCGAAGACAATCTTACGGTTCCGATAGGGAAAACTTCCCTCAGCCTCTCCGCGGGACTGAGAATGGAGAATATATTCGTAAAAGGCACGGAGTATAAGGATGTCAGCAGCCTCTCCCCGAGATTCAACATCAAATGGAAGCTTCTCGACGGTCTCTCACTCCGGGGAGGATGGGGAGTCTCGGAAAAACTTCCGTCCTTCTACATTCTCTTTCCCGAGCAGCAATACCGCGACATACGGACATTCGGCGTCTCTTACGGAGACACGGCGGCATACGTCTATTACACAGAGCCGTACAAGATGGAATTCAATCCGGATCTCAAATGGCAGCGCAGCTCCAATTCGGAAATCGGGATAGACGCGGAATTTCTCGGAGTCAAACTTTCGATAGTCGGATTCTACAACAAAACCACCAACCCCTACCGCTACAACAACAGCTACTCTCCGTTCAGTTACAACGTCCGTCAGCTCCCTTCCGGAGCATCCCTTTCGGGAAAGACGGTGAACGGATTCAAGGTGGACCAGACAAGCGGGGACATCGAAATCGAGACATCCGACGGCACAATCAAGACAGAAACCAAAGTCACCGACAGGACCTTTGCCGAGAACAAAACCCCCGGCAACGGAGCGGCAGTCACACGCGCGGGGGCCGAACTCATTGTCGATTTTCCTGAAATCAGACCAATCCGCACCCGTTTCCGTCTCGACGCCAACTACTCCTACACCCACTACATAGATCGTAATCTCTATTACGTCTATCGCACCGGCTGGTCGCACACATCCCTCCCAAACCGTTCCTACCAATATGTCGGCATCTACTCCGGCACATCCAACGGCACATCCAACGGCAAACTCAGCCACGCCGCCGACCTCAACCTCACGTCCACAACGCACATTCCGCAGGCACGAATAATCATAACCTGCAAACTTGAGATGTCCCTTTTCTCCCGCAGCCGCAATCTTTCCGAATATGACGGCGGCGAATACGCCCATTTTGTCGAAGGCTCCGGAAGCATCTACGACAGCAACGGTTTCACAGAGGTATATCCTCTCAAGTATATGGACCTCAACGGCGTGGAACACGATTTCACTGCTGCGGAGGCTGCCAAATCCGAATTTTCAAACCTCATACTACGTTCCGGCAACGCCTACACCTTCGCCTGGGACGGCTACGGCACCTACCTTTCGGCAAACCTCAGCGTCACCAAGGAAATCGGCGACCACGTGAGCCTATCCTTCTTCGCAAACAACTTCACCAACTCCCGTATGTCCGTCAAATCCAAGGCTACGGGCGTCAGCGCAATATTCACCCCGGCGTTCTACTACGGACTCACTTGCCGGCTCAAATTCTGACAGATATGAAACATTTTACAAGCATATTTTCTGCAAATCGGGGGCAGGCGCTCTTGAAGGCGGTTTTTGTCTTCGGGGCTCTGCTTCCCCTGCTCAGCTGCTCGCCTCAGACCGACTACAGCGGCGAACTTCACTCCCTCACCATCCGGGCCGTCTATCCCGAGGGCTTTGAAAAATGGTGCCGTCAAGGTGTCGATGTCGAAATCGAAGACATCCTCACCGGGACCGGCTACATCGCCACTACCGACGCCAAGGGAGAGGCTCAAATCAGTCTTGTCAACGGCAACTACCGCATCCGCATCAGCGACTTTGCAGTGGACGAGGCCACGGGGGATGAATTCATCTTCAACGGAAGCGGTGAAAGGACGACTTTAGTGGGAGAAGACAAAACCGTTCAGTTGAAACTCTCCAAAAGTGTTCCCGGCAGCATCATCGTCAAAGAAATCTATTGCGGCGGCTGCCAGAAATATCCGGAAGAGGGAACATATCAGATTGACTCTTATGTCGTTCTGCACAACAATTCCTCAGTTCCGCGGAGTCTTGATGGACTTTGTTTCGCCGTGGCGGACCCCTACAACTCGATCTCTGCAAATGTCTGGATTTCAGCGGACAAGGAAACCGGAGGAGTGGTCTATCCGGATTTTGTGCCTATCATCCAGGCCATCTGGCAATTCCCCGGCAGCGGTTCCTCACACATTCTCCAGCCGGGCGAAGATGCTGTTCTCGCTATCTTCGGGGCAATCGACCACACGGCGAAATATCCCTACTCCGTCAATCTCAACGACCCTTCCTATTTCGTCTGCCACAACACCGTTTCTTTTGGGAATACGGCTTATCATCCGGCTCCCGGCGACAAGATTCAGCAGGACCACATTATGGAACTCCTGATAAAACTCGGCAAGGCAAACGCCTACACCTTCTCCATCAATTCCCCGGCAGTGGTGCTTTTCAAGGCTCCTGACGGAGAGGATATTCAGGACTTTCTGAAAAATACCGACAAAAACATAACAATCAAACCCGGCACCACGGACGAAAAAATCGTAAAACTCCCGTTAGACTGGGTTGTCGATGCGGTTGAGGTTTTTACAAACAACATCAACGGCAGCACAAAACGCCTCAATCCGCTTCTTGACGCCGGTTATGTCCGTCTGTCCGAATCATTCCAAGGACGCGCGCTCTACCGCCGCGAGAACTCCGCAATGAGCGAAAAACGTGGCTACGAGGTGCTCCAGGACACCAACAACTCCTCCGCCGACTTCTACGAAAGCCAGCGGAACGGCCAGTCCCTGCGAAAAAAGTAAAACTCGAAAAAATCTTTTCAGAATATGACTTTTTTAGGAAATATACATTCAAGCTTCCGTCGTCCCGTGCACCTCGCAGCCGCTTCACTCCTTCTGTCGTTCGCGCTCTTCGCGACCCGGAGCCTGCCGGCGGCCGCCCAGCGCTTCGAAAAAACCGTGGAACGCAATGCGTGGAACCTGACATCCAATGTCTGTGGAGTCCGTGCCGACTCCATAAGTATATCTCAGGCACAGCTTTACGGCCGCTACACCGACGGCGGTTTCCGCGACCTCTCCGACCCGGAGCGTCTGTGGAACGTCGGAGCATTTGCCCAAACCATCTCCCATTTCGGAAAAGTCTCGATGACCGGCAAATTCGCCTTCGACAACGAAGAAGCCTACAAAGCCTGCGGCTCAATGTTCTCCCGGTCGGGTGCCTATCCTGTAGATCTCTTTGAGTTCACCCCGGGACGGAAAACCCGCCAGAGCTACACGGTTGACGGAGGCATAGCCGCCAGGCTTTCCCCACTGCTCACCATAGGAGGCAAAGTGGAATTTCTGAGCTCCAACTACTCCAAGCGCAAAGACCTGCGCTACACCGACTATCTTCTTGATATGAAAGTCACTCCGTCTCTGCTTTTCAGTTTCGGGGAGCGTGTCCGCCTGGGCCTGAGCTACTCCTACCGGAGGGTTGCGGAGTCTCTCTCTGCGGAAGAGCTCGGCATCTCAGACCAGTCCTACTACGCATTTCTCGACAAGGGCCTTATGTATGGAAGCTACGACGTCTGGACGGGAGGTGCCTCCCATCTTAAAGAAGCGGGAGTCAGCGGATTTCCGGTGAGGGAAAACTTCCACGGTCTTGCCCTCCAGCTCTCGGCAGGCGAATTCATAGCCGAACTCTCCGGCAGCCTCGGAGGCGGCAAGGCGGGTGAAAAGGACGTGCGCTGGTTTCAGTTCCGCGAAAGCGGTTTGGGACTTCTTTTGGGCTGGACACACGATGCCCACAGAGTCACTCTCAAAACCACTGCCAAAACGGAATCCGGCAGTGAGGACATAATTGAGAAAGTGACGGAAAACGGAGTCACAACCACCATAAACTACGGAACAAGAAATATCTACGGCTCTGCCCTTTGGACGCTCAATCCCGAATATGTCTATCTCGGCACAAATCTCTACGCCCGTGCCGGAGCAAAATTTGACTGGTCCGACGAAGTCTCCCGTATGGTCTATCCATATTCGGCAAAAACCGGAGTCTTCACCGCCGGACTCTACGCCTCCGCCACCTACAGCATCCGCGGATTTGACATAGGCGCGGGCATCAGCTACCTTGGAGGCAAATGGAACGACAGCCTCACCAACCAAAACGGCTCAGTCCCCGTTTCGCAGGCGCCCAAGCGCCTCGACGAGCTCGATGTCCAGGGCAAATGGTTCGCAGCAGCAATGGAATACGCCACGGCAAACCGTCTCCGACTCGAAGGCAGCCTCCGCTACAACTTCCGTTTCGGCCTCTTCATCGGAGCAAACGCCACGCTCACCCGAGGCTTCCACCTCAGCAACCTCCCCGGCCGCCACCGCGCAGATGCGACTTTCTCGATTGGTTATATCTTTTGAGACAGCGCTTTTTGAAGACGAAGCATTTGTCTGCAGACATTTGCCATATTGCGTAAACGATAAAAATATAAAACATAATGAATTTAAAGAGGACAGTTACATTTGCGGCGGCAGCGCTCCTTTCTTTTGTATCTTTTGCCCAGCAGCAGGAAGAGCCTGATTTTTATGAACTTGCAGAAAAAGAGACCGAGCGTCTCCAGCGCACTGTGAAGTTGGAGGACTGGCAGCTCTTCTACGTTGATTCCGTCCTCGTCCACGACTACATGGCCATGAACGAGGACCTCCAGCGCCTCCAGGCCAACAAGGTCTCGAATTCGTCCATTTATCAGGGCATTCAAGACAAATGGATGGAGCAGATAGACCATGCCTTCCGCAAGTTCTTCACCGACGAGCAGTGGGCCGCCTATCTCAAACAGGGTGCGGCAAAGGCGCAGAAGGCCCGCGCAAAGCGTGCCGCCAAACGCTCCGTGAACTGACCTGCTTCGAGACAAAAATCAAATCCTTGCGGCGGAATACTCCTACACAAGGATTTATTCACTATATTTGCAGGTTGAAACGGACTGTAATCCACTGAAACTATGGAGTTGTGAATGTTACGGCCAAAGTTATCGTGAACAAGAAAAGACAATGATATGAAAGCGAAGATTGATGCAATTCTGGCAGAGATTGATGGTCTGAAAGACCTGAAGGAACAGGAAGTGGAGGCGGCGAGAGTCCGTCTTTTGGGCAAGAAGGGCGAAATCACCCAGCTCTTCGACGAATTCCGCAGCGTGGCTCCGGAAATGAAGCGCGAGTTCGGTCAGAAACTCAACCAGCTCAAGCAGGCGGCTACAGCGAAGATTGAGGAACTTAAGGAAGCGGCAGCGTCACAGCAGTCCGCATCCGCACCATCGTTCGACTGTACTCTTCCCGGAGACCCTGTAGCTCTCGGGTCCCGCCATCCGGTGTCCATCGCGCGAGAGGAGATTGTGGAAATCTTCCGCAAATTCGGCTACGATGTCGCAGAAGGTCCGGAAATCGAGGATGACTACCACGTTTTCGAGGCACTGAACTTTCCGCCGGAGCACCCTGCCCGCGACATGCAGGACACCTTCTTTGTGACTTCCGGCCACAATCCGGTCCTTCTTCGCACCCACACGTCTTCGGTTCAGGTCCGTGCAATGGAAAAGCTTCCTCTTCCGATTCGCATCATTTGCCCGGGACGTGTATTCCGCAATGAGGCCATCTCAGCCCGTGCACACTGCATATTCCATCAGGTCGAGGGTCTCTACATCGACGAAGGCGTCACCTTCGCGGACATGAAGCAGGCCATACTCCTCTTTGCACGCGAAATGTTCGGACCGGAGACGAAAATCCGTATGCGTCCGTCCTATTTCCCGTTCACAGAGCCTTCGGCCGAAGTTGACGTGAGCTGCAACATCTGCCACGGCAAGGGCTGCAACATCTGCAAGGGAACAGGCTGGCTCGAAATCCTCGGTTGCGGAATGGTCGACCCCAATGTACTCGAAGCATCGGGAATCGACAGCAAGAAATACAGCGGTTTCGCATTTGGAATGGGCGTGGAGCGCATAGCGATGCTCAAGTGGCAGGTTAAAGACTTGCGCAACTATTTTGAGAACGACCTGCGCTTTCTCAAAGAATTTGAGACCTCATTGTAGTAAAAGTCAAAGAAAAAGCGGTCTGCTTCGTTGGATGTCTTGCTGAAATCTTCACCATCCGCCTTGCATCCCATCTTTTTCTTTGACTTTTACGACCAGATACTTATTATGATGATTTTGGGTGCATTCGATTTTCTGAATTTTTCGTTCACAGACCTTCTGGACATCATCCTGATTGCTCTGGTGATTTTCTATGCATTCAAGTCAATAAGGGGAACCTCGGCGATGAACATACTCATCGCCATCATCACGATTTTCTTTGCCAAGGTGATTGTCTCGGCGTTCGGGATGAAGATGATGACGGAACTTCTGTCGGTCATACTCGACGTCGGCTCGCTTGCGCTCATCGTCATTTTCCAGCCTGAAATCCGTCGCTTTCTCATGCACTTGGGGCAGAAATACATGATAGGCAAGAAAGGGAGCCGCTTTTTCAGACGCCTGTTCGGAGGCAGCGGCAACTCCACCGCGTCGGGCGACACCGTGAAGGAAATCGCCGAGGCTTGCAACTCCATGTCCGAGTCCAGGACCGGAGCGTTGATCGTGATTCCGGGAATGTCGTCGATGGATTCGGTGATAGAAACCGGCGACAGGATAGACGCGATTGTGAACCGCCGTCTGCTGATGAACCTGTTTTTCAAGAACTCCCCGTTGCATGACGGAGCTGTGATTGTCAGCGGCAACCGCATCGAGGCGGCACGTTGTACGCTTCCAATGAGCGAGCGCGACCTCCCTCCGCAGTTTGGAATGAGGCACAAGGCTGCAGCCGGCATATCCGAGTTGACCGATGCCTCTGTGGTGGTGGTCTCCGAGGAAACCGGACACATAACATTCTTTAAGGACGGGAGTTACACTGAAATAAACAACCTCAATGAGCTGAAGCTCCTGTTGGGCGAAGCGATGAAATGACAAGTGGAGGCGAAAAGATGACGGAAGAAAAGGACTTGACGAAAAACGAGGTCGGGTATGCAAAACTCGAACAAAAACTTGGTTTTGACAGAATAAGGGAGGCCATCGCCGCGAGGTGCTCGACCGAATATGCCGCAGGCCGCGTTGCTGACGAAAAGTTCTCCACATCGGCGTCCGAAATCACCCGCCGCCTGCGCCTTGCGGACGAGATGAGGCTGATAATGATGTTCGAGGAGAGTTTTCCGACAAACGGCTATATCGATGCCATAGGATTCCTACGCCCGCTCGAAAAGTCCTCCGTCTCGATAGATCTCCTGTCGTTGAGGAAACTCAAGACCACGCTCGAAACTCTCCGCAGGCTAATGGCATTCTTTGCGGACGTGAAGGATGGGGTCTATCCGAACCTCAAGCGCATGGCTTCCGGAATCATGAGTTTTGCTGAAGTCCAGAGACGCATCGACGGCATACTCGACAAATATTCCGAAGTTAAGGATACGGCATCCGACGAACTCTATTCGATACGTAAATCGTTGAGAGACAAGGAGGGAACCATCTCCAAGCGAATCAATGTCATACTCCGCCGGGCAAAGGAGGAGGGACTTGTGGACAGCGACGCCTCCGTAACAATGCGCGATGGGAAGATGCTAATCCCGGTCCAGGCTGCCAACAAGAAGAAGCTTTCGGGTTTTATCTACGACGAGTCCGCCTCCGGGAAAACGACCTACATCGAGCCTGCCGAAGTCGTTGAACTCGACAACGAAATCCGCGAACTCAAGTTTGCCGAACAGAGGGAGATTGTGCGCATACTCTACGAATTTACGGAGTTTCTGCGCCCCTATATCCCCGAACTTCTCGACGCTGCGGTCTTCATTGGGGAAATAGACTTTCTCATGGCGAAGGCACAGGTTGCTCTGGACTTTATCTGCGGGATGCCGATAGTCTCCGAAAACGGCGAATTGAACTTGCGTAAGGCGCGTCATCCATTGTTGGAAAGAAACCTGCGCAAGGAAGGCAGGCAGATTGTCCCGCTTAGCGCAACGCTTACGCCTCAGAAGCACATACTCTTGATTTCCGGCCCTAATGCAGGCGGAAAGTCCGTGTGCCTCAAGACTTTCGGGCTTCTGCAGTATATGTTTCAATGGGGAATGCTCATCCCGACCTCCGAGACATCGGAACTGATGGTCTTCGACCGGATTATGGTGAACATCGGCGACGACCAGTCCATAGACAACGACCTCAGCACCTACAGCTCTTTCCTCTCCGACATGAAGATGATGCTGGCGAAAGCCGACTCTCGAACGCTCGTGCTCATTGATGAGTTTGGAAGCGGCACGGAGCCTGCGGCCGGAGGAGCGATTGCCGAGGCCATACTTGCTGAACTTGACCGCCGTGGAGTCTACGGCGTGATTACGACTCACTACACCAACCTCAAGTTCTATGCTTCAGGACAGACTGGGGTCATAAACGGGGCGATGATGTTCGACGCAAAGAACATTTTGCCGCTGTTCAAGCTGGAAATTGGGCTTCCGGGCAACTCGTTCGCCTTTGAATTGGCCAGAAAGATGGGGCTGCCTGAACAGATTGTGAAGGACGCGGAGACCAGGGCCGGAGAGGAATATGTCGACATCGAGCGCAACCTGCGTCGCATCGCCCGCAACCGCAAGGTCCTCGACGAAAAACTGGAGAGGATCAAGAACACGGACCGCACTCTGGAAAACATCACCGACCGCTACCAGAAGGAGCTTCAGAACATCCGGCAGCTCAAGAAAGAGGTGCTTGACCAGGCACACAGGGAGGCCGAGGAGATCGTGAAGGGTGCCAACCGCCAGGTGGAGAACACCATACGCACCATCAAGGAGAAGCAGGCACAGAAAGATAGCACACAGGAGGCCCGCAAGGACCTTCAGAGCTTCATGTCGCTGCTCGCTGCCAAGAAGGAGCAGGAACAGAAGGAAAAGGACGACTACATAGAAAAGAAAATACGCCAGTTGGACGAGCGGCGGGAAAGGCGTGCGGCACGCTCGGTCCAGAGGGCGGACGAGGCAGAGAAGAAGCGTCTCATCGCGGAGGCTGAGGAAAAGGCCCGTCAGGAGGCATTCAGGAATGCTCCGCTCAAAGTCGGTGAGAAGATTCGCGTCAAGGATAATGGGCTGGTCGGAGAAGTGACCCGTGTTTCAGCGAAGGCGGTCTTTGTGAACATCGGCAACATCTCTTCAAAGCTTCCGCTCGACAAAGTGGAACGCATAACTTCCAACGAGTTCAAAGATGCTACCCGCAGTGAAAACCGCAATGTTTCCAAGGTGAAGTTCGACAGCTCGATAGCCGAGCGTAAGTTGAACTTCTCTCCGGAACTTGACATAAGAGGTGAACGTGTGGGCGAGGCCCTGGAGAAAGTCATGCACTATGTCGATGACGCTCTGATGCTTTCGGCCCCGTCTGTGCGTATCATCACCGGAAAGGGCACCGGGGCCCTTAGGGAGGAGGTGCAGAAACTTCTCCGCACCACCCCGGGAGTCGCCTCGGTTAAGGATGAACACATACAGTTCGGCGGCACTGGAGTCACCATCGTGACCTTTGATTAAACTGGGGGCGGCATAGACAGGAATTGCAATGGACAGTAGACAACAGACAGGAAAGTTCGGTGAGGATATGGCGGCCGATTACCTCGAAGGCAAGGGATTTACGATACTTGCAAGGAACTGGCGCAGCGGTCACTATGAACTTGATATCGTGGCAGTTGGCGATGACGGTATTCATTTTGTCGAGGTCCGCACGCGCATAAACCCGGAAATCCTTCCGCAGGAAACCGTGAACTCCGCGAAGCAGCGTAAGGTCGTCGAGGCCGCGAAACGCTTCTTACGTGAGGAGGCATATCGCAGATTTTCGGATTTAGAGGCATTTTTTGATGTTGTCGGAGTGACTCTCTCCAATGACGGCACGGATTTGGAATATATCCCGCAGGCGTTTATACCTATGTATAGATAGACCCAAAAGATATTATAAACATAAATATTTTGAATCAGATTTTGAGGATAGGTTTATTTCGAGAAAATAATATAGACTCAAAAGATATTCAAAAACACTAAAACAGAGATATGAACATAAATAATTCCTATTGTGTCATTATGGCGGGCGGCTCTGGTCAGCGTCTTTGGCCAATCAGCCGCAGCAATCGCCCGAAACAGTTCCTGGACCTCGCCTATCTCGGAAAAAGCCTCATTCGACACACATACGAAAGGTTTCAGGGCTTCATCCCGTCGCAGAACATCATCGTTGTGACGTCAGCGAAGTTTGCCGACATGGTCCGCGAGCAGATCCCGGAGCTCCCGGAGGAAAACCTTCTTCTGGAGCCGTACACCCGCAACACCGCGCCATGTATAGCATACGCGACCTACACGATTCTCCGTCGCAACAGCAACGCGAACATTATCTTTTCCCCGTCGGACAACTACATCTCCGACCCTGATGTATTCAATAAACTTGTGGGGCGCGCTCTCGAATTCGTGGAGGGTGCGGACGTCCTGATTACTCTCGGCATTGTTCCGAGCCGTCCTGACAGCAACTACGGCTACATTCAGGTTGCGGGAGGAAAGGGTAACATCACGATAGGTTCTCCGGTAAAGGTCAAGACTTTCACCGAGAAACCGGACCGGGCGCTTGCCAAGGTCTTTGTCGACAGCGGTGAGTTCTTGTGGAACTCCGGGATGTTCGTCGCGCACGCAGCCAACCTCAAGGATGAGATGGAAACCTATAATCCGGAAGTGACTGCGCTCTTCAAGGGTTGGGAAAAGTTTCTCGGGACGGTGCAGGAGAAGTCGTTCATCGAAAGGGTTTACACGGACTGTCCTTGGACTTCGTTCGATTACGGACTGCTTGAGCGCACCGACAACGCCTGGATTATGCCGTGCGATTTCAATTGGATTGACGTCGGCAACTGGGCTTCGGTCTATGACTATGCCGACGGCAAGGACGCTGACGGAAATGTGGTCTATGAAAATCCGCGGCTTCTTCAAAATTGCAGCGGGGTGCTCGCTCTGAGCTCTAACAAGTCCAAGCTTCTCGCCGTCAAGGGTCTTGACGACTACATTGTGATCGACACTGACGATGTCCTGCTCATCTGCCCGAAGAGTGACAGCGAGGTGAAGGAGGTATTGTCGTCTCTTGCGATGCCTGAGTATGAGAAGTATAGGTAGCGGATACAGAAAAGGCGACCTGCTGCGTTGGTCGTCTTGACGAAAGAGGGGGACCAAAAAGTCTTTTGTTCCCCCTCCTCCGGACTTTCTAACCCCCGCAGACTAACGTCTGCGACCCCTATTAGGGGTATCTCGCGCCCCGGCGCGGTCCCTTCGGGACTTTTTAGTCCCTCAGTGGCGCTCCGAGAAAATTGAAAGCGAGAAATCTTTGTGCTTCAGGCACTTGGATTTCTCGCTTCGGCTTATGACTTATAATTTGTCGTTCTTGTTACTATTTTGCCGTTTTGTCCATTACGCAGCGGACAGCAACACCATTTGGGAGATTATTGTAGCCAGCGCTGAGTTTTCCGAACATGTTTTCTTTGGTGAACGTGCTGAACATTGAGAATGTTTGGAACGCACTTTTGGCCTTGAATCCTGTGGATGCGAGGTAGTAGCTCATTCTCGGATTTCCGAAATACGCTTCTTTATCACAGACCGTGTTGTCAATAGCCAGGGCATTGTATTTCCCATTGTTAACAAATCCGCTGAAGGTGAAGTTGAAGCCGGCTTCATTTGCCTTCGCAATGGTGGCTTTCTGGAGCGTCGCATCATAAAAGACCGCGTCTGTCTTTATTGCCGGTTTCGCATCTTCACCATCTCCCTTGGTTGTTTCCGCGCAAAGTCCCACAAGTTCGGATCTGGTAGGGATGTGCCATCCTTTCGGGCAGATTCCCTGTACGCCCTCAAGCTTGTTATAATTATTCTCGTCAATGGCCTTGACGCCGAGTGCCACGGCCGCAGTGTAAAGGAGACCGAGTTTCTTGACGGAAGCCTCGTCTTTCAATGCTGTCGTCGTCTTGCCGTCAGTTGAGTATGGGTACCAGATTTCGCATCCTTCTTCTGTTCCGTCTGAAACTTTCGCCCCTTCCGGAACATAGCGGAGATTCTCTGCCATCCAGTAGTTGCCGTCCTTGAGATAGACTACTTTGTAGGTATTTCCGGCTGCGTCGGTCACTGACGGTGCAGGGATGGTGAGGCTCACGGTTTTTGTGAGAGGCTTGGTGTCCTTATCTTCGCCAAGGAGAGTCAAGGTGAAACTGTAGCTGATTTCTTTGGCACCTTTGTTTGCAGGGACAGTGACGGTGACAACTCCGTGTCCGGCATCTCCGGAGGTAGGGGTCAGCCCGAACTCATAAGTCTGGCCCTCTATGGTGACTTCGGCTTCACCGGTGACAGTCCATTTCTTGTTGGAGTCGAACTCATAGGTAAACTTACCTCCTGTGAAAGGAATCCCGGTGATTTGAGTTTCATTGGTTAATTCGGGAGCAGCTTCCGGGGTTTTCTCCGCTTCCTTTTCACAACTTGCCATAGCGACCAATCCCAGCGTCGCCAAAGCAAAAAACATTGACTTTTTCATTGTCTGAAAAAATTACGTCCGCAATCATCCTTGTTCATCCGAAATCGTTGTACTCTGCCATCCGATTTCCGACAAAACGGCGACAATCACGAACAGTTAAACATATATTACACGTCAATAATCGTCAAAACAGAAAACAAATATAATAAATTCTCAAAAAAACCAATCAAATTACCCTCAATTTCACTACCTGCACGGATAAAAAAAACAATATTTCTTCACAAAAAATTTGCGCTTTCAAAAAATATCCCTACCTTTGCAATCCCATTTCGGGAAAGTTCATTCAAAACAAGCGGAAATAGCTCAGTTGGTAGAGCACGACCTTGCCAAGGTCGGGGTCGCGAGTTCGAGTCTCGTTTTCCGCTCAAGAGGGTCACCAAAGCAATTTGGTGACCTTCGTTTTTTATAACGAAACTCGAACTCGCGACCCAATAAGCCCTCCCCGAGGGAGGGCTTGGGAGGGGTAACGTAGTAGGCCGCGTCAGCTCGCGCCCACAATCACCTTATAGCTCAACCTTCGGAAAGAATGTCCATGAGTTCTGTGTTGAACCAAAGCTGTTCTTTTCCAATCTTTTCCTTGCTGAGAAGTCCAAGCGATTCCAATTTACTCAGATACTTTTTTGCGGTATTTATACTTCTAATCTTGCTTGATATCAAATTCTTCGGACGTATATACGGCTGCTCAAAAAGTTTAAAGAAATCCAAGTTTGCAAGTATTGCCTTAGGAATCGTCATCTCTGTCTTTGCCATTAATGAACGTATTCTGCTGATTTTGTGGATTGTGTATTCTGCGGTCTGTATGACGGCATCAAGCATGAACTCAATCCATGATTTCCAGTCTTTGAGCCCGGTGACATTGCCTATACTATAATAGTAGCTGTCCTTATTTTGAAGAATATATGCACTGAGATATAGAATAGGCATATCTAAAAGTCTTTTCTGTATCAAATAGAGTATACATAGTATTCTTCCAGTTCGCCCGTTCCCGTCTCTGAAAGGGTGTATGGCTTCGAACTGATAATGCGCCATTATCATTTTTAGGAGGGGATCCACAGGGTATTTTTGGTCGTCATCAATAAATTCAATGAGATTTTCGAGCATTTCTTCAACCACGCCTTTCCCTCTCGGTGGAGTATAGATGGTTTCCCCGACCAAAGAGCCCCAACCTCGTTTCTTTATGACAATTTCTGCTTGATATGGTCGGATGCCGTCTCCTGTCTGTTTGACTTGCCGATAAATGTTTATTATTGACTGTAGATTTATTTTTCCGTCATTCATCAGGTCGTTATATCCTTTCCATATAGCTTCCCGATAATGCAAAATCTCTTTTGCCGGTCCCTGCACATACTCTTCATCATTGAATATCAATGCCCGATAGAGTTCATCATCGGTGGTGAAAATGTTTTCAATCGCGCTACTGGCTTTTGCCTCTCGCAGAGAAATCGTGTTTATGAATATAGATTGATTCGGAAGCATTGAAGCCAAACCTTTGAGTTCAGCCAATTTCCTACTTGCGGCAGTCAATTTTATGACGAGTTTCGGGTCGTTATAATATTCTTCAGACGGTGGTAATGCAGGGAGGCTGTTGTAAGGGATATGTCTGTCGTAAGCTGGCATAATTTGACACAAATTTGTTCATCTGTCAAATTTAGCCATTTTTTGACAGATACAAAATATTCTGTCAAATTCAGTCAATTTTTGACAGATGAGAAATATTTCGTCAAAACTATTCCGTCATTGTCGTTCCAGACCGGAAATGGGAGTGATATTGTGATATGTAGCATTATATTTGCCGGTAGAGGGCTTGTTTTAAAAACACAAGTGATATGAAAGACAATTCCTTACTCTCATTCATCACGGGGGCAGCCGTGGGTGCAGCTCTCGGAATCTTGTTCGCTCCGGAAAAGGGCGAAGTGACACGGCGGAAGATTAAAAATGCGGCACAAGATGGTTGCGACCTGGCCAGAGGTGCTTATGAGACAGCTGCTGACAAAATGGCTGCTGCGAAATCTGACGTCAGTGCACTTAAGGAACTTCTTAGTGCTGAGGGCTCGGAAATGAAAGAATCTGTTAAAACAAAAATTTACGAGCAACTTGACAAACTGGAAAAAGCTCTTTCGTCAGGTCTGAAATTCGAGGATGGTGTTGACAACGACGATGACGACTACGACCAGGATGATGAAGTCATTGTCGATGTTGAGAATGCTTCGAAAAAGAATGGCAAACAAATAGATATAGCCTGATGGAGAATCGTTTTACAAAACCCGCAGAAGACCTTGTTTCCGGCACTGCGGATTATGTCAATCTGAAAATTGACGAGCTGAAGCTACGTACGGTCAAGGGGCTGTCAGTGGCGTTGAATAAACTTCTCCTGTCAATCATGTTTCTGACTTTGGGAGGCATTGTCCTGATGGCCCTCGCGTTTGGAGGCGTGCTCTTGATCGGGAAACTAATCGGAGATTATGCCGCAGGGGCGTTCATTGTCGCTGCTTTCTTCTTGCTTGTTATGTTCATTCTTTTCCTCTTGAGGAAAAAACTTTTTATGAATGGACTTGTCAAAATGTTTGTCGGATTGTTCTTCGAGGGCGAAGAAGGAGGTAAGAAATGAATTATTCGGAAATCAAAGACCTCCAGACACTTGAGGCCGCCCGTAGTCAAGTCTCGAAAGAATTGGACTCAGCGTACCAAGGACTTCTTGACAGGCTGAACGAAGCCCGCGAAACCTACACTCCGACAGGTCTTCTTGCCGAAGGCATCCGCCGCGCCTCTTCCGTCGTCCCTCTCGACCGCATAGTCCTCATGCTAATCCGCCGTCTCAAATCCCGTCTGTTTTAAAGACCTGGCGTTTGGAAGACAATCAAATGCGGGAGACCTTTGCGATTGAAAATCGCTTGGGTGCTCCCGCCTTTTGGCGTTTCATCATCAAGAGTCTTCTGCTCCGCTCGCCAATATCCGCTTGCTCAAATCTCAGTCACCAAAATCGCCGTTCCAAGGCCCCGCTATATACAAAAAATAATCGACAAATTTGTGCGCTATTTGTTGCGCAAGTGCAACAATCTGTTTGTTTTTTTTTCGAACGAATATATGTTCATTTGCAGTCAGTGAAAACGTACCCCTATCCGTGATGATTCCCCGGCGGAAAGGATGTGACGACACGAAAAAGTAACATATAATTCTTAATGAAAATGGTAAAGAAATTTCCACCTCTGCCTCCGGAATACTCCGGTGCCGCCAGGATTGCGAACAATGCTGGCAACAATGTAAACAACAACGCAATCACAGGTTCAGCCAAAGGCTCAATCAAGGGCGCAACCACAAGCACTGCCCCAACCACAAGCGCAACCAACAACGCGACCGTCTCCGGCTACAACACCGAGGACCTCCTCTGTCTCCTCGAAGACGGTCCGGACGATTTCGGCATCGACTTCTCCGAAGACGAACTCCACTATCTCGACTCCCAAGTCTATGTGGACCTTCTCAGCGACCCCGGGTTCAAAACGGTGTTCTGCTCTCCCGACAACAGCGACCTTCTCATCGCGCTCATCAACGTGATGCTCCACAACGACCGCCACGTGGAGAAAATCATCAACATCCGCAACGAGGTCGCCTCTCCTTCGATTGACGGCGGGCGCGTTGTAATGGACCTCACCTGCATAGACGAGCAGGGAAGAGTCTTCGATATCGAGGTGCAGAAAGTGAGCAATGACAGTCTATTCAAACGCTTTGTCAACTACGCCTGCAAGACCTACGAACTCGGTCTGCGCCGCCCGACGGATGCCGACTCTTCAAAATCCGACAGACGGAATTTGCGTGACAACATAAAGGCGATGAAAGATGAGTTTGCGAATGAAATAATGCAAGATGAGTTCGCAAATGAAATCGACGAAATCGATGATGCCGAGACCTCATCCACCGCTGTCGAAATCGATGATGCCGAAATCGACGTCCGCCCGTTATATCGCCCATCCATCTACAGCCGTCTCAAACCGGTCTATGTCATAGTCATCCTAAAATCGAAACCGATGCCCGAAGACGGAGTCACCTACGGACAGCGGCTCTTCTCCCACTACACACTAAAAGAATATTCCACAAATGAGTTTGCACCGTCAACAATAAATATTATATTTGCGTCGTTGGGCTTTTTCGACAAGAAGCCGGGAGAATGCAAGACCGACCTTGATCGTTGGTGCTATATGTTCAAGCACCTCGGAAAGATGAAAAATCTTCCCTCGTGGGTTGAGGACAAGGTGATGGCCCGCCTTCTGAGCGCGTCGAGAGTCGCCAACTTCAATAAGGTACAGAAAAAATTGTATATCAAGATGTCAATGGACAAGGAAGCACTCATAGACGACCTCAACTCCGTTTGGAACTTCGGCGTGAAGAAAGGCCTCAAACAGGGTCGTAAACAAGGCATTCAACAGCAGGCACGCAATGGCGCTAAGAATCTCATCCTTGCGGGCGTTCCTTTTGAAACCATAGCCTCTTGTATGGGGCTAAGCATTGACGAAGTCAAGAAACTGGCAGAAAACTAAATCGGCCTCCGCCGTCTCAAATCCCGTCTGACTCTTTAGGAAATCCGGTGGAGTCGGTGTGAGCCCTTCTGTATTCGCTGGAGGACATTCCGGTGAATTTTCTGAAGTCCGTGTGGAAATTGCTGCCGTCGCTGTAGCCCACGGCTTCACTGACTTGCCCCGCCGTCATTTCGGGGTGTTCACGGAGCATCGTACAGGCATCGCGCAGGCGCAGTTGGTTCCGCCACGAGCGGAAGTCCATTCCGTTCTCGCTTTTCATGAATGTGCGCATCGTCGCCGCGTCGGTGTTGAGAGTTTTGAGTATGTCTTTGTAGGGAATGTCCTTCTCCCGATGTTTTCCCTCGGCCTCCCATTGCCTAAGCCTTTCACGAAGAGCATTCAGTTTCTCCTCAGGAATTGAAGCGCCTCGCGAGACTCCAGCGGCTGTCGTCTGGGAGACATCGGGCCTCGTAGGGGAAACCACTTCGGATGCAGTGTCCGCGATGGCTGGAAGTATGAATGATGCTTCGCCGATATAGCGCTGCATGCACATGGCCACGAAGGTGTAGCAGATGAGATAGGTCGGGACAAAGACGATGTAGAACCACGGCCCGGTGAAGAGAGTGCAGAGCGCCATAACTCCGATGGCGAGCATAAGGATAAATCCTGCCTTTATCCGGCTTAGTCTCGGGGCGCACTCCTCGGCATAGTAATCGTTGGCTTCTGATAGGGTGTCGCTGAGCGAACGGAAGAATCTGATGCTGTAGATGATAAGCTGGAGGATGAGAAGGACTGCAGCTCCGCAGAAAAGCGGTCGGTAGAGTGCCGGGGCGAGGAACATCGCCGCATACAACAGGGCGGACATAGCGGTTATAGCCGCAGTTTGGCTCCAGACCCATTTCTTGGTTACTACATCGGGGCGTATGAACACCAGAAGCGTACCCGTTAGCAGCAGGGCCTGATAAGAGGCGACAATCAGTGTGTTCAGCTTGTCGAGCGCACTGTCATATCCTGTGAAATAGCAGACGAAGTTCAGCGCTGAAAGCGTGATGAACGATGCTGCCAGTGTAGTCCTGGATTTCCTGAACTTGGAGAACTCCGGTTTTTGCGGAATCTTCATGCCCAGAATCATGACGGCCAGCACCGCGATGACTCCCGAGGCGAACAGCATGAGGTCACAATATATCTTGTCCATTATCTTGTCTTTCTTTATCCCGTAAAGATACACCTTTTTGACTTTGTTTTATCAAAAATAGTTAAAATGCCGCCTTGAGCACGGCAAACGAGAAGTCCCGCTTCTCGCTCCGCCGTGTGAGGGGCTGAGAAGCAGGACTTCGCGTAGAAAGAACAAATTACAACGAAAACTCGATTGCAAATCCGCCGCCGGGGGCAGCCGCGATTGTGAGAGTGTCGGTTGAGCTGACAGTCTGCTTTGAGATGACGTAGGCCTGCGGGTTTGTGCGGTAGTCGGCGTCCGGGGCATCCTGCCAGATGGTCGCAGTGTAGCTTCTGCCCTTCTCAAGGAAATCGAGCGGGACATTGAACTCGCGCCTGTTCTCGTCCGTGACGCCGCCTGCAAACCATTGGCCAGTTCCTTTGGCCTTCCTTGCAACCACCAGATAATCACCCGGTTCAGCTGCGAGATAGCGGCTCTCAGACCAATCGACCGCAACGTCCTTGATGAATTGGAACGCATCCATAAACCTGGAGTAATTCTCCGGCAGGTCCGCTGCCATCTGGAGAGGGGAATAGAGAGTCAGGTAGAGCGCCAGCTGATTGGCTATGGTCGCGTTTACCTTGGACTTGTTGTTTGTGAACTTGCTCAGGTCCATCTCGAAAATGCCCGGAGTGTAGTCCATCGGACCTCCGTTCAGACGGGTGAACGGGAGAATCGTGACGTGCTTTGGAGTTGTGCCTCCGAATGCCTGATACTCAGTGCCTCGTGCCGACTCGTTTCCGATGAGGTTCGGCCAGGTCCTGCACAGACCGGTCGGGCGCACTGCCTCGTGGGCATTCACCATAATCTTATGACGCGCAGCCTCCGTGACCGCATAAAGATAATGATTCACCATCCATTGTCCGTAGTGATGTTCACCGCGCGGGAGTATGTTCCCGACATATCCCGATTTCACGGCATCATATCCATATTTGTTCATAAGACTGTAGGCCGCCTCCATGTGACGTTCATAATTCCTCACCGACGACGAGGTTTCGTGGTGCATAATGAGTTTGATACCTTTTTTATGGGCGTATGCGTTGAGTGCGTCGATGTCGAAATCCGGATATGGAGTGACGAAATCGAAGACATAATCCTTGCTCTTTCCAGCCCAGTCTTCCCAACCGACGTTCCATCCCTCCACAAGAAGGGCGTCAAATCCGTTTTCTGCGGCAAAATCGATGTATTTGCGCACATTCTCATTGTTCGCACCGTGCCGTCCGTTAGGCTTTGCAGAGGAATAGTCGGTCTTCCCGAGATGTACCGATTGGAAATCGTCGGTGTAGGCCCAACTTGAGCAGCCGGCAATCATCTCCCACCACACACCCATATACTTCACCGGGTGAATCCAACTTACATCCTCCAGCGCACAAGGCTCGTTGAGGTTGAGCACCAGACGGCTTGCAAGCATCTCTGTGGCGCTTTCTGTGACCTGAATGGTTCTCCACGGCGTTGTGCACTGGGTCTGCATATATCCCTTCATTCCCTGTGCGTCCGGAGTGAGGAACGACCGGAGAGAATGATTTCGACTGTCCACGAGAAGGTGCATGCAAGGGTAATCTACCAGCGCCGCTTCGTGAATGTTCACATACAGTCCCTCGTCAGTTTTCATCTGCAAAGATGTCTGGACACTGTTTTTCGAGAACGGGGTCTGCGACATGTTCCCGCAAATGTCGAATTTTTCCGGGACCTCGGAAATGCGTCCTTCTATATACTCATATTCTTGAGTGTCAAAGTCTCCCGGAATCCACCAAGCCTTCCAGTCTCCGGCAAGGGCGAACTGGGTCATCTCTTCTTTAATTACGAAATAGCAGAGTTTCTGTCCGTCCGGAAATTCATAACGGAAGCCGAGTCCGTCATCGAAAAGCCTGAACCTCACAGACATAAGATTGCCTGTTTCGCTTTGCCGAAGGTTCACAAGCAGTTCGTTGTGGTTGTCGCGGATTGAGTCTTCCTCTCCCCATACCGGGTGCCACACCTCATTGGCAGAGCAACGGCTCTCGTCAATAAACTCAAATCCCCGCATCATTTGTCCCTCACGCAATTCGAATCCCAACGCACTCGGGAGAATGACGTCCGTATCCCCATGTTTTAGGGAATATTCCGGGGTCCCGTCGCCCCTGAGGGTAAATGTCATTTCAAGATTTCCGGATGGCGAGGTCAGTTTCGTGTCATATTTGTCCGTACCGGTTTCCGAACAGGCTGCCGCCACAAAGGCGACGAGCGCAAGAAGCATTGTCTTTGTCTTCATACGTTCATCTTTTGGTTTTAGTTTGTGTTTTTTTGTTGCGCGGGGTTTGCGGCAAAAGGTGTTCCAAACTATCGCTGACGTGTACATCCGAAGCCGGATTTGTTTTTTGGGGTGGGAGTCACTTTAATCACAACGCAGGAATGAGGCTCAAGGCTTCGTGAAAATCCGCCCTCCATAATCCCGAGTTCAGAGTGTTCCCAAAGGTCCCGGATCCGCGCCGTGCCGCTTTCTATTCCAAGATTTTCGTCGAAACGGATGCCATATTCCATAGTCTTGTTTTCTCTGTTAAAAAGTGCTACGACAAAACTTCCGTCGGATAGTTTCCCCACCCAGGTCGAACTTTTTATGTCCCGTATGTTGCGGCTCAATGGTTTTGCGACAAATCCCTGCTTGTTCAGCTCAATCAGTTCCCTGTTGCGATAGATTTCCATCGCATCGTCCGTAACCGTGTCGAATTGGTCGGCAATCGCGAGCGCCGAGCCTCCCATAACCATAATGGAAAAGAGAAAACGGCGTTCTGCGGTATTCGCAAGGCGGTTCAAGCGCATAAAATCCCCATCGGCAATCATTTTCCCCTTTTGAATGATGTCGGAAAACCCAATCATCCCGTCGAAGACATTAGGATACATCGGCCAATGGTTCTTTACCTCCCCACGCCGTCTCGCGCTGACGAAATTCCAGTCTCCCTCGAAGCAGTCATCGTCAATCCTGATCATATCCCCGTAGAGCAGTTCGGTTGCGGCGTGTTCGTAGCAGTTCGGCATCACGAGACTCAGGAAAATCTCATCCCCGGCCTCCTCCATAATCCATCGAAGAGCCTTCGCGTAACGCTGTGTGCCATATTGCCTCTCGTAGTTTTCGAGAAAATCGATGCGCAGGAAACTGAATCCGAGGTTTATGAAATAGCGCACATATCCCTTCACCCACGCCTCGGCTCCATCCTTGTCGACATCAACCCAATGCAACTCTCCGTTGAAAGGCTTGTCGCCGGCGATATCTTGTGTCTTTTTGTCGCTTCCGAGCACCGGACAGTTCTCGGAATATGCAGTGCGTGTCATCCAAAGCGGGTTGTAGTAGACTCCTGCCTTCATTCCTTTGTCGAAGATGTACTTGTTCCACCACACGAAATCGTGTTCCCAGGCGCTGTTGTATTTGGTGATGAAGCCGTTTGAATTTATGCTCTGTGCAGCCTCGATCCACCCGTCGTTGGAAATCATATCGTAGCCGTAGTCCTTCAGTTCTCGCGCCATCCAGTCGATATTCGCTCTCCAACGCTGTTCCATCATCGGGACATTATGGTCGTAGCAATACTCGTAGGCGATCCAGTACATCGGCCCCGTTCCCTTTCGGGTGAACTTGCTGTCCCTTGCGCCGAGTCCGATGGGCGCAAGGAGCAGCAGTGAAAGAAATAGGAATACGATTTTTTTCATATTCTTGAACTATTTTATGGCTTCAACCTTGAAGTCGAGAGTCTTAGTGTTGAGAGTGATTCTGTATTTACCTTCATCGGTAAATTTGAATTTCTGGTCAGGGCTGCCTTCTTCCATAAGTACGACTTTGCCGGTATATCCTGCTTTCGTCACCTCGGTGCCGTTTTCGTCCGGAGCCATATAGGTCGGACAATCCCATGAATACTTCGTAGGGAATTTGACTTCGCCAGCTTTCATTTCGCCTTCGAATGTGTGTACATCGCCGTTTTTGTCCATAATTGTCGGCTGGTTGATGTCCCATCCCGTAGGAGTCGCGTCTCCGACCATATATACCCTTCCTTCTTCCCACTCGCGGAATTCCGGTTCTTCGATTGAAGAGAGTTTTGTGGCCTTAAGAGTGAGTTTCACCGGGTTCACTTCCAGGCGGTACTTTCCGCTTGTGCCTTTTGCGAGTCCGAAGAAATGGTCATCTACGGTCATCTCTCCAGTTGCGGCGTCTTTCAGAACGGCTTGGGTGAGGCGCAGTTTGTTCTCGCCCTCTTTAAGATAGCAGTAGGATTCGCCCTCAAGTACGGTTTCCGGAAGAAGGAATTTAGCCTTCTCCCAACTGTCCACGCTCACGCAGAATTTGATGAGTTTGTTTTCTGCACTCCGCACAAGGTCGATTTCGTAACTGAAGACATCCGGGTCGTCTGTCGTGTTCATTGGCATAGGGTCGGTGCTGTCCCATTTCCCCGGAGCGCCTCCAAGCATATAGACCATTTTGTAGTGCTGCTCAATGTCGATTATACCGCCTTTGTCGGTTTCCTTCTTTTCGCAAGACAGAAGTGTTGCAGCAGCTCCTAAAAGGAGCAGAATTGATTTGGTGAAAGTTTTCATAACATTTTTTGTTTTAAAGTTTCGTTTATTCTATTTCGGGATATCCCGGGTTTTGTCTGAGTTTGCGATTGCTGCTGAGAACGTCGCGGTGCAGTGGCATTATTTCAGTGTGGTTGTCTGCATCAGGAGACTTGTCCCACCAAATCTCGGAGCAGAATTTGCCGAATCTGATGAGGTCGGTCCGGCGTCTGCCTTCGGAAACGAACTCGCGTCCCCATTCGTCGAGAAGTTCGTCTTCAGTGAGAACCACCGGTCCGTCAGGGATATATGCGTAAGAAGGCCAAGCGGCGGAAGGGTAATTTCTCTGTCTCACGCTGTTAAGGAGTTTGCCGGCACCGTTCACATCGCCGCTTCTGAATTTGCATTCGGCAAGGGCATATATGACTTCCGGCAGTCTGATTTCCACATAGTCCGCTTCTAATTGCCCCTCGTCATCATCTCCGTAGAGCGGATATTTTATGTAGCGTATGCCCGAACAATGATCTCCGTGAAGCATATCCGATGTCGGGTCGGAAGGCGCGCTGCCAGGGGGCGCACTGCCGAAATTGGCGACCGCATCTCTCAGATAGAGTTCATAACCTCCGGTAGGGGAGACCACTCTTTTCGTGACACCGTTCTCGACATATTCGAGATAGCCGAACAGCAACATACCCTCTCTCTTGTTGTTCCCGAGGTTTTTGTAGAGTTTCAGGCGATAATCCTCGGGGTAGGTACGGAATTTTTCCGCTGTCCTGCCGAGCTTAGTAGTGTAGGGATTGCCGAGCGGGTCGTAACTTGGTGCAAAACCATATTTGCAGTTGTGGTCTCCGTTCCCGGCCATTGTGTCTCCAAGATAGTTTGCGATTGTGCGTGCAGGCACCGTCCACCAGAACATATCCCCGGAATAGACATAATGGCTATAGCCTTTTGCAGAAGGGAAGGCGAAAATCACTTCCGGGCAGTTCTCGTTGTTCCAATCATAAACCTCGTCCCAACTCTTGCCAGGCGAGTAACTTCCATATTTCCCGTCGAGAATATCCTGCGCATATTTCGCGCACTCCCCGAATCTGTCCTCTCCAATCCATTTCTCGGCATTGAGGTAGAGCCTTGTCAGAAGAGCGGCAGCCCCGGCCTTGGTCCATTGCCCCTGATTCACTCCGTTTCCCCCGGCTCCGGTTTTAACAGGCAGTTCCTCCACACATTCCTTGAGTTCGCTTTCGATGAAATCGAAGATTTTCTTTGGCTCAACCTGTCCCTCCGAGTTTTTTGAAACGTCGCGGCTCACGGCGAGAGGCACATTCCTGTACATCCCGAGAAGTCGGATGTAAAACCAAGCCCTAAGTGTCTTGCACTGGCTTTTTAGTCCGTCGAACTCCTCTTTCTTGAAGCCGAATTGCTCTGCGCTCAGTCCCTCAAGGTCGTCAATCACGGAGTTACACTGCATAATGCCGGTGAAGCAGCCGTCCCACTCGGTCTTGAGCACCTCATCCTCAATGGTCCAGCTGTGATAGTGGAGCCGGCTCCATTTTCCTCCGTCCTCCCACCAGTCGTCTTTTTTCCATGTGGCAATCTGGTCTGCCGAGAGTTCCTCGATAACCTGCCTGGACTGTACACTCCAATAGGCGTGCTCGAAAGGGCGATAAACGGCGCGGATGATGTCCATTTTTGTGTTATAGTAGTTGTCGCTCGAAACCTGGTCGTAAATCGTCTCACTCAGATCCGTGCAGGCTCCTGCAAAGAAAAGTGCGAGAGGAAGGATTGCAATTTTTATATGGCGTGTTTTCATATTCGTAAACATTTATAAATCAATAATCCGGAAACTTTTCTCGTATTCTCAGAAATCAATCTGTACTCCGAAAATCATCTGCCTTGTCGCAGGATACCAGTTGCGGGAGCCGGTCGCTCCCGGAGTGAGTCCGTTTACATTGTAGCTCGCCGGGTCAACCCCGGAGAACTTAGTGAATGTAAGGAGATTACGTCCTGTAAGATAGAGCCTTGCCTTTTGGATATATTTCCTGTTGATGTCGAATGTATATCCGAAATTCACCATATCCAGTTTGACATAATCCCCTTTTTCGAGAAAATAGTCGCAGACGACAGGATTTCCCTTGATTTGTTCATTTTTCGTATATGCAATCTTCATCACATTTCCCACTTCATCCGGGACGCCGTAGTAGAATTCGTGTATATTGAAAATGTCGAATCCGAACGCTCCACGGAAATACAGCGACAGGTCGAAACCTTTGTATCTGAAAGTATGTGTCATCGACGCCGTGAATTTCGGAAGTCCGTTGCCCACCTCCATTCTGTCGGCATCCGTTGCGTCCGCAGCAAGTTTGTAATCTCCGTTTTGGTCATATATGATGAAATCTCCAGCCTTGTTGAAACCTGCGAATTTCCAGATATAGAATGTTCCCAGCCTCTTTCCTTCCTCGATTCTCTGGAGATAATGGAATGGGAACGGGTCTTCAGTGCCCGCGACATCGTAGTATTTCTGACCCACATATTCCGAATTCGAGAATGATACGAAACGGTTGTCCATAGTCGAACCGCTGAAGTCTATCGTGTAGCTGAAGTCTTTCATTTTCACCGCTTCGGCGTGGATGTCGAACTCGAAACCGCTGTTTTTCATCGTGCCCACGTTGACGAAGGTCGTCGAGAAAAGATAGGGCGGAATCGGCACGTTGTAGTCGCCGAGAAGGTCTTTCTGTGTGCGGTTGAAATAGTTGAGGGAGCCGCTCAGCCGGTTGTCCAGCAGCGCGAAGTCCAAACCTATGTTCCAGTTTATTCCTTTTTCCCAGCGGAGGTCCGGATTTACATTTCTTGCCGAGCCCCAGACAGTGACGTATTGGCCGTTGTAGTAATAGTCTCCGAAACTTGTCATTGTGTTGAGTGACAGGTAGTTGTCAAAGTTTTGGTTTCCCGTCACTCCGAAGTCCGCACGCAGTTTGAGGTCGTTGAGCCAGCCGGATGCTCCGCTCATGAATCTCTCCTGTGAGATTCTCCAACCGAGCGACGCCGCAGGGAAATTACCCCATTTGTGGTTCGCTCCGAATTTTGAAGAGCCTTCGTGCCGGAGGGATGCCGTGGCGAGATATTTCCCCTGATAGTCGTAGCTCACTCGGCCGAAAAAGGCAATGAGTTTCGAGTCGTTTTTGTACGAGCCCATCCCGACGAAACCCTCTTCCTTTGCCCAGGCTCCGCTTGCGAGGTTGTTGTAGCTCAGACCATCGTTGGAGAAATTCTTGTTTTCGGCGTTCATTCCCGAATTGAGGAAATATTGGTATGAATAGCCAATCATAGCCTTGATGTTGTGGCCTTTGATTTCTTTGTGGAAGTTTCCTATCCATTCTAAAAGCTGCTGGCTGCTTTTGGAGTATTTTTTCGAAGCTTCGCCCTGATAGCCTTTGCTGTTGCCCTCGGTGTTGGTGGAAGGTCGGAACCAGCTGTCGTAATTGTCAATCTGTTGGTCGGCGAAAGTCAGCTGCGTGGAGAGCCAAGGGGTGATGTTGAGTTTTACGCTGGCGTCCCAGTCAAGCATCTTTATCTCCGTGTCATCAAGCACGGTTTCGTTCTCTTCGACAGGGTTGTAGCTGGCCTGCTGACCGAAGAAACTGAAATACTTTGACGGGTCTTCGGGATTCCTTATCGGGGAGGTCGGGTTTGCTTCCACAGCATTGTGGAAGGTGTTCCAGTCCGCTTTCTTGCCCTTTACGATGCGGGGCGCGATGTTGGTGGTGAAGGTGAAAAGCCCGCTGCCGGTGGTGTGGCTCAGTGATGCCCGTGCCCCGTACTCACGCCTTTGAGAGCGGCGGTCAATGCCCTTTGCGTCCCTGTAATCGACACTGGCTCTGTAGTTTGTCTTGGCATTTCCGCCGGACATCGTGAGCGTGTGCTGATGGGTGACCCCGACCCTGCTGACGGCTTTGAGCCAGTCCTCGTTTCCGCCGTAGTCAGTGCCTTTGCCTGCAGCGACCCTCTTTTCGCGAAACTCGTCTGCGCTGAGCATTTCCAGTTCTCGAATCATAAAGTTCGCTGCCACAAGACCATTGTAGGATGTGTGGATTGCCCCGTCTTTCGAGCCCTTTCGAGTCGTGACAAGAACGACACCATTGCTCCCCCTGGTGCCGTAAATCGCCGAAGCCGCACCATCTTTGAGAATGTCAATGGACTCAATGTCGTTGGTGTTGATGTTCGCAAGATTTCCTCCGGGCACACCATCCACGACAATAAGCGGACCCAGGCCGGCAGCTCTTGAAGAGATGCCGCGAATCTGGATGCTCGCGCTGTTGTTCGGGTCGGCGGCCCCCGTGTTTACGACGGAAACTCCGGAGACCTTGCCCTGAATCATCATAGAAGGATCTCCTCCGCTCACAGAAAGGAAATCTTTGGAGGAAATGTGGGCGATGGCGGAGGTGAGTTCCTTTTTGTCCATAGTTCCGTAGCCGATTACCACCACCTCATTGAGAAATGTCCTGTCTTCTTCGAGTCCGATGTCGATGATTTCTCTTCCGTCCACGGCGATTTCGGTTTCCTTATACCCAATGCAACTGAAGACAAGCATTCCGTCTCTGCCGATGTCTTTTAGAGTATAGTGCCCTTCGCTGTCCGTGCCTGTTCCCAGGCTGCTTCCTTTTAAGATTACTGATACGCCAGCAAGAGGCTCTCCGCTGTCCTTGTCGCAGACAGTTCCCCTGACGTTGTGGCTCTGTGCGTATGATATCGCGCCAGAGAGGGTCAGCAGAATTGTGACAAACAATTTTAGATGATTTTTCATTTCGGTTATCTTTTTGTGGTAGGGCAAAGTTCGTCCGAGTGCTTCCCGAAATCAAGCGATTAATGCCGAATTAAGATAAAATAAAAATTCAACCATCTGATGCTCAGGTGGTTGAATCGCGATATTGTCTCTCTCGATTAAGACTCTTAATTGACGGGATTTTGCCCTTCTACGAATCCTTCGGCGATTTCAGGGTTTCGGTATCGCCCTTATCATAGAATCGAATTCCTCTTTAGGAACGGAAGATTTGGATTTCACTTTCGTCTTATATACATATAAGGTATTGACCGAAATGTTGAGATACTCGGCAACCTCGGCGGAGTTTTCGATTCCGAGCCTCATTAGCGCGAAAATCCTCACTTCCATAGGCAAAGCCCCATTGTCATCGAGTCCGATTTTGAATTCTTCGGGAAACAGACGGTTGAACTCATCAATAAAATTAGGGAATAGTTTCAGGAAGGCCGAATCGAAAGCGGCATATATCCTCTCCCTCTCTTTCTTGATGCCTATATTGCTGAGCAGCCCGATTACATCGTCATATTGTTTCGCCATTATTTTCCTTACTGCAAATTTCGTCTGCTCTTCCACCTCATTGACGAAGCCGAAATTCCCACAAAGGGATTTGGCGATGTACTGGTCTTTGATTTCGTTCGCCTCGTTCAGTCTTTCGTTCACATTGCAGAGGTTTCTGTTGGTCTCGGACAGTTCTTCGGCACCCTTTTCAAGCCGTTGGTGAAGTTCGGCAAGCCTTGTGTTGCGGCTGCGTAGTTTCAAGAAGAGGCTTACGGAGAGCATGAGCAGCAGAGTGACTACAATCACAAGTATGAGAAAGGCTGTCCTCTGGTTCCAGACCCAGTTGTACCTTGCGTTTTCGATGACCGGAAGCACCGTGTTGATTTCCACCTTCCTTATCCTCGAATTGTATGCCTCGGCGTCCCTCAGGGCCTGATGAATGTACGAACTGGCTCTGGAGATGTCTCCTGCATCGTACATATATTCTGCGAGGACTTTTGCCGAAGTGGTTTCTCTTGTGCAGGATATTATGTCGGAAATGGCAGAAAGCGCTCTGTAGTAGATGGCTTCGTTGGTGTAGCCCCTGCAACTGTATGCCGCCGCGAGTATGGAATATTGGACAGCCTCTTCGTGCTCGCTTATGTCGTGCCTGTTTATCAGCCTTTTTCGCGCTTCAATGGAAAGAGAATCGGTCGGATGTTCGAAAAGCTCTATTTCGAGCCCGGCAAGCTCGTGGGCGAAACTACCCTCGGGGGAAGCTTGGTAGGCCATCTGATAGTAATGCCTTTTCAGAGAATCGTATTTGTGGGTGAGTTCGGAAATCCCCCAAACATAGGAACTCTGGTTCAGATATGTTTCCGCGCAGAGAAGATAGTAGTTCACGAGCATCTCGGGAGGAAGGTCTTCGGTGCGGAAATCCCGTATGATTTCATTCGCTTCATTGAAAAAACCGACTGACTTGTAGCAAAAAAGCAGTCCCGCCCTCGCCCGGGCCATACCCTCTCTGTCTGCGCTTCTGATGGCGAGTTTTTCCATTTTCCTGGCATAGCACCAGGCGGAATCGAACTGATAGTATTTGTATTCTTCGAACAGTCTGTCGTAGATTTTGAGGCTGTCGGAGGCATTGTGCGCCCTTTTCATCTCATAGTGGAGGTTCGTCACCCGCCATTCTTTCTTTTTGGGATAATTGTCCCTTTCTGCAATGGTCGCGTCGAGTTCCTTCAGCACGGTTTTGACTTCTTTCGGGCCAATGTTCTCACCCATCGGAGCGATATTCTCCCGCGTCCCCGCAGAAGCGGAGAGATGTCCTGTGCACAATAGCGTCAGCAGGCAGATTGTTTTGGTTATAGTTTTCATTTCATGTGGTTTTTGAAGCTTGTGAATTGTATCCTTGCGGGCGTTTTCATCACTTCAATCCGTAAAGATAGGCTTTTCCCTGACAAATCAATCGAAAATAATAATTTTTCTCGTAATCCATTGAAAAATAAAATATTAATCGTATATTTGCAGCCCGCAAAAATGCTTTGCGGAGGTTAATGTATTTATAATCAATTAATTAATCAACCAATGCCTGGATTAATTGGAAAGAAAATCGGAATGACTTCCGTTTTCGGTGCTGATGGAAAAAATCTTCCATGCACCGTTATTGAGGCTGGTCCATGTGTTGTCACGCAAATTCGTACAGTCGAGAAAGATGGTTATGCCGCTGTACAGCTTGCCTATGACGAAATCTCAGAGAAACATGCCAGCAAGCCTCTCAAGGGGCACTTTGAAAAGGCAGGAACCACCCCTAGGCGCAAGCTGGTCGAGTTTAAGGCCGACTTCGCTCAGGATCTCAAACTCGGCGACACTATCACGCTGGCTGATGTTTTCGCGAACACCACCTTCGTTGATGTTGTCGGAACGTCCAAGGGTAAGGGATTTCAGGGCGTCGTGAAACGCCACGGCTTCGCAGGAGTCGGCGGCACTACTCACGGTCAGCACAACCGTCTCCGTCACCCGGGTTCTCTCGGTGCCTGCTCATGGCCTTCCCGCGTATTCCCTGGAATGCGTATGGCCGGTCACATGGGCGATGAGAGAGTTAAGGTATTCAACCTTCAGGTAATCAAACTTATCCCTGAAAACAACCTCATCGTTGTCAAGGGTTCAGTGCCTGGAGCAAAGGGTTCTTATGTAATTTTGGAGGACTAAGCTATGGAATTATCAGTATTAAAGATTGACGGAACAGAATCCGGAAAGAAGGTAGTCCTCAACGACGAAATCTTCGGCATCACTCCGAACGATCACGCGATTTACCTCGACGTGAAGCAGTTCCTTGCGAACCAGCGCCACGGCAACGCCAAGACAAAGGATCGCAGCGAGGTTGCCTACAGTACCAAAAAGCTCATCCGTCAGAAAGGTTCAGGCGGTGCACGTCACGGCAGCTTGAAGGCCAATATCTATGTGGGTGGTGGTCGTGTATTCGGTCCTAAGCCTCACTTCTACGGCTTCAAGCTCAACAAGAAGCTCAAGCAGCTCGCACGCTTCTCTGCCCTTTCCTACAAGGCTCAGGAGAATGCAATCGTTGTTGTCGAGCCGTTCACAATGGACGCGCCAAAGACAAAGGAGTTTATCGGTATCCTTAACAACATCAAGGCCGGTGACAGGAAAGTTCTCTTCGTTCTTCCTTCAAACTCCGACAACATTTACCTTTCATCACGTAACCTTCCTGAAGTAAATGTCACTACCGTTGACGAAATCAACACTTACGCGATTATGAACTCAAATTCACTCGTGCTCGTTGATGGCGTACAGGACATTCTTGCTGCAAGGATCAAACGCTAAAAAGAGATGGGAATTTTAATTAAGCCAATAGTAACTGAAAAGATGACGGTTCTGGGCGAAAAGTTGAACCGCTACGGCTTCATCGTTGATCGTGAGGCCAACAAACTTCAGATTAAGGCTGCCGTAGAGCAGACCTACAACGTGTCGGTTGCTGATGTCAACACCATCAACTATCACGGCAAGAAGAAATCCCGCTACACCAAGGCCGGTATGCTTCGTGGTCGCATGAACCACTACAAGAAGGCTATCGTAACCCTTGCCGGCGAGGACAAGATTGATTTCTACAGCAACATCTAACAGGAGGGAACGGTTATGGCAGTAAGAAAATTCAAACCGGTAACTCCGGGACAGAGAAACAAGGTAATCAGCGCATTTGACGATATTACCTGCAAGAAACCTGAGAAATCACTCCTCGAACCTCTCAAGAGCTCCGGCGGACGTAACAATCAGGGTAAGATGACCATGCGCTACATTGGCGGCGGTCACAAGAAAATGTACCGTGTAATCGACTTCCTTCGCTCGAAGGACGACTGCAAGGCTACAGTCATGACAATCGAATATGACCCGAACCGCAGTGCGCGTATCGCGCTCGTGCAGTACGAGGACGGAGTGAAGAAGTACATCATCGCTCCTAACGGACTCAAGGTCGGTCAGGTCATCGCTTCCGGTTCAGGAATTGCTCCTGAGCTTGGTAACACTCTTCCTCTTGGGGAAATTCCGCTCGGTACACTTGTTCACAACATCGAGCTTCGTCCTGGACAGGGCGCCGCAATGGCACGTTCTGCCGGAACTTACGCTCAGCTTGCAGCCCGCGAGGGCAACTACGCCATCCTTCGTCTCCCTTCAGGTGAGACCCGTATGGTGCTTTGCACTTGCCGCGCAACTGTCGGAACAGTGTCAAATCCGGATCACAGTTTGGAGTCGCACGGAAAGGCGGGACGCAGAAGATGGCTCGGCCGTCGTCCACGCAACCGTGGTGTAGTAATGAACCCTGTAGATCACCCGATGGGTGGTGGTGAAGGTCGTGCATCCGGTGGACTTCCACGTTCACGCAAGGGTATGCCGGCTAAGGGCTACAAGACACGTAATCCTAAGGCTACTTCAAATAAGTTCATTATTGAAAGAAGGAAAAAATAACGGAATAAAACTTAAGAGATTATGAGTCGTTCATTAAGAAAAGGTCCTTATATTCAGGAAGCCCTTGAAAAGAGAATTCTTGCTATGAATGAGGGTAGCATGAAGAAAGAGGTTGTCAAGACTTGGTCACGTGCAAGTATGATCTCTCCTGATTTCGTCGGTCACACCATCGCAGTTCATAACGGAAATAAGTTTATTCCTGTTTATGTCACTGAAAACATGGTCGGACACAAACTCGGGGAGTTCGCGCCTACCAGAACATTCAGAGGCCATTCGGGCAATCGTAAATAATTTTAAATGAGAAAGTAATTATGGGAGCTCGTAAAAGACAAATGGCCGAGAGGCAGAAAGAAATAAAGAGGCAGACAGCCATCGCGAAGGCAAATGATGTTCCTACATCTCCGCGCAAGATGCGTCTCGTTACAGACATAATCCGCGGCGTTGAAGTGAACCGTGCCCTCGATATCCTCAAGTTCAGCAAAAAGCACGCTTCTATCACTCTCCAGACTCTCGTACGTAGCGCAATCGCTAACTGGGAGGCTAAAAATCCGGAGAACACGAAGGAACTTGACAACGGTAACGTTTACATCAAGACCATTATGGTCGATGAAGGTCGTACACTCAAGAGAATCCGTCCTTGTCCGCAGGGTAGGGCCGGCAGGATCCGCAAGCGTTCCAACCACATTACTGTAATTCTTGACGTTAAGAAACCATCAACAACAGTGGAGGAATAAGAATATGGGACAGAAAACAAATCCTATCAGCAACAGAATCGGTATCACCCGTGGTTGGGACTCTAACTGGTGTGGTGGTAACTATGCGGAGAAAATCGCTGAGGACTACAAGATTCGCAAATACCTTGAGAATCGTCTTGCAAAGGCAAGCCTCTCAAAGATTGTGATCGAGAGAACCCTCAAGCTCATCACCGTGACAATCCACGCGGCAAGGCCGGGTGTCATCATCGGAAAGGGCGGTACAGCTGTTGACCAGCTCAAGGAAGAGCTCAAGAAGGTGACTTCAAAGGATGTTCAGATCAACATCTATGAAGTGAAGAAGCCTGAGGTTGATGCTCACATCGTGGCTGATTCAATCGCACGCCAGATCGAGGGCCGTGTTTCCTACCGTCGCGCCATCAAGATGGCCATCGCTTCAACTATGCGTGTCGGAGCGGAGGGTATCAAGATTCAGATCAGCGGTCGTGTAGGTGGTGCCGAGATGGCAAGAACCGAAATGATCAAGGAAGGTCGTACACCGCTTCACACTTTCCGTGCGGACATTGACTATGCACTTGCTGAGGCTCACACCAAAGTCGGTGTACTCGGAGTGAAGGTGTGGATCTGCAACGGCGAGGTTTACGGAAAGAAGGATCTTTCTCCTAACGCAGGCATCGCTGCACAGCAGGCTCAGAGCGGAAACTCAAGCCGTGGCGGCGAGCGTCGCGGAGGCCGCGGTGGTGATCGTCGTGATCGTCGTGATCGTAAGTAATTCTTCATCTCTAATCTAATAGTTAAAGTCGGCTAAGAAATTAGCCGACTTTTTTTGTCGCCACGCCGTATAGTTTGGCATGTTTCTGTGTCGTTCTTGAGACTTTTCTCATATTGTCCGTATTCCGTTGTGTCGCATCTGGGAATCCGGACGCATAGCCTTCCGACACGCACCCCTTCACTCATGAACAATTCGGACTTGTCAGTCTTGAGTCTTCTGGTTAGGTAGCGGACTATGGAAATGCACTGCACTCCACCGGCGCCCCGATGCGCAGCCCTCTCTCGTCAGCTCTCCCTGCCACTCTCGCCTGCCTTCGAGCCTCCTCAAGATAAGGCGGATTTGACTTTAGCGGCGAGCGCTTTGCCAACGAGGGCGGCGATGTCCTTCTCCGGAGCAGCGGCGATGCGGGCGACTGAGCCGAAATGCAGGAGGAGGCGCTGTTCGGTCTTTGGGCCGACTCCGGGGATTTTGCTGAGGGCTGACTCAATCTGGGCCTTGCTGCGGAGTTTGCGGTGGAAGGTGATGCCGAAGCGATGGGCCTCATCGCGAATCTGGCGCAGAACCTTTGAGGCCTGGGAGTTCATATCGAGGAAAAGCGGGTAGGGGTCTCCTACGCGGATTACCTCCTCCAGCCTTTTTGCGAGGCCGATGACCGTCAGCCTGTCAGTGAGGCCAAGCTCGTACAGAGCCTCGTAGGCCGACGAGAGTTGCCCCTTGCCACCGTCAATCACGATGAGTTGCGGAAGATCGTCAGGGGACTCGGTGAGCATTCTTGAATAGCGCCGGTTCACTACTTCCTTCATTGACGCAAAGTCATTTGCCCCGACCACCGTCTTTATCTTGAAATGCCTATAGTCCTTCTTCGACGGGGCTGCGTCTCTGAACACCGTGCAGGAGGCAACAGGGTTCGTCCCCTGGATGTTCGAGTTGTCGAAGCACTCGATGTGGCGCGGCAGTTCCTTCATCCCGAGAGCATCGCGCAGTTCCTCCATCACCTTCAGCTTAAAGTTATCCGGGTCGGTGTGCTCCCTCTGCTTCATCGCGTTGAATCTCATTTCCTTGGCGTTCTTCGCGCTCAGCTCCAGAAGCGCCAGTTTGTCGCCACGCAGGGGAATCTTAAACTCTACACCTTCAATCTCTACGTCCGGCAGAAACGGCACGATGACATCGTGCGACAACCGTCCGAACTTTGCTTCAATCTCTCCGATGAATGTCCCGAGCACCGTTTCCTGCCCTTCTTCGATGTTCATCTTGAATCCGAGGTTCAGCGATTGCACCACGGCTCCGTCCACCACCCTCATGAAGTTGCCGAAGGCCTCTCCGGGGTCCATCACGAGCGAGAATACATCGTAGCTTCCCGGCATAGAACTAAGGATGAGCGACTTGCTATAGTGTTTGTCGAGCGCCTGCATCTTCACCTTGTACTCCTGTGCTGCCTCGAAGTCCATCTTTTCTGCAGCTTCGGTCATCAGTTCGCGGTAGTGCGCAATCATCTCCCTTCCCCCGCCGCGGAGCAGCTTCACGACTTCTTCGATGTTGTCGTTGTATTCTTTCTGTGAAATCCCTCCACAGCAGCACCCTCGGCACTTTCCTATGTGGAAATTGAGGCAGGGGCGTGTCTTTCCACGGAGAATTGACTCTGAGGTGATTTTGTTGTTGCAGGTGCGTATGGGGTAGATGTCGTGGAAGAGGTCCACAAGCGTCCTTGCGTGCATGGCGCTTGAATATGGCCCGAAATAGCGCGAACCGTCACGCACGAGCCGTCGCGTGAGAAAAACCTTCGGGAATACATCGTTGCTGACGCATATCCACGGATAGGTCTTCGAGTCCTTGAGGAGTATGTTGTACTTCGGCTTGTATTGCTTTATGAGGTTGTTTTCAAGCAGCAGGGCGTCCGCCTCGGTCTCCACGACAGAATACTGGGCATCGGCAATCTTCGAGACCATTATCGCCGTCTTGCGCGTCAGCCTTTCCGGCGGAACGAAATACTGGGCCACCCTCTTGTGCAGGTCCTTCGCCTTTCCGACGTAGATGACGTTGCCGTCCGAGTCATAGTAGCGGTAGACGCCCGGCTGGTGCGGGAATAACGCAATCTTCTCTCTGACAGTCAGTTCCTTTTCCGACATACACATATTTTGCAAAACATCCTTAAACCTTCGCCTCTCCCCGTTCAAGGCGTCTCCAGTTGACAAGCCCGTTCACCGAGTTCATCAGATAGAAGACATACATTATCAGGGTCGGCACGGAATGTTCAGTTCCCTCGGCCGCGAACACGGACCACATTATGACAGTGAAAACGTTGAACACAATCCACAGCCACCACTGCTCCACAAAGGCGAAAGTCATCAGAGCCTGTGCCGCGATGCACAGAACCGTCGTGAACGAGTCAATCCACGGCTGTTCAGCTCCGAAATGCTTCAGCACAAATGCCAGCGCGACGCTCACGACAGCGATTCCAGCGGCAATCAGCGCCCTCATCTTCCAGGACAACCTCCTCGACTCTACGGCATTTCCCGCCTCAGTTCCCGTTCCGGCCCCTCTGCGACTCCATTGCCACCACCCTATGAACTGCATCGGAAAATAATAGAGCGCGTTCACTGCCGCATTTCCATAAGCCGTTGATTTCCAGGCTATATAGGCATAGAGTGAGACCTGCACAATCCCGAAGGCATAGTTCCAGATGCTTCCCTTTGCCGCGAGCACGACGCAGAGTATTCCTGCCACCGCTGCAGTGAACCCGAGGACATCGAAACCTGACGATGCCGTGGCTATCGAATATATTACGTTACATGCGACAACTCCTGAAATCAGGAACCAATCGAATGCTCCGAGTATATGTTTCTTTTTCATGTCTATTGTTTATGTCATACCGTTCGTGTAGGACGAACTCATTCCGCGCAAAGTTATATTATATCCCACCATTCTGCAAATTTCCTTTTTTAATTTTTTTTTCATAACTTCGCCCCGATATTTCGATTAGAGTAATCGTAGGTGTTTTGATTAGAGTAATCGTAAAAACAAATATAAACTAAAAAGATTCAATTATGTCTACAATTGCAGAAGAAGTAAAGGCAATCATCGTTGACAAGCTCGGCGTTGAACCGTCAGAGGTTACCGATAGCGCAAACTTCACAAACGATCTTGGCGCAGATTCACTTGATAGCGTCGATCTCATCATGGCTCTTGAGCACAAGTTCGATCTTGAACCGGACGACGAAGCAGAAGGCAAGATTGTTACCGTTGCCGACGCAATCGCTTACGTTGAGAAGAAAGTCGCTGAAAAGCAGGCTAAATAAGAAACTTTCAGGTTTCTAAATTCCCGACATAAAAATGAAAAGGGTTGATTCCGCTTGGAGTCAACCCTTTTTTTAGTCTTTCTTTTCCCCGGAGCCGCCGTTCGTTCCGTCTTCTCCGCCTGTTTCACCGCCATCACCTCCTGAAGGTTTCGGGCGGATTACATTGAGAGTCCTCTTGAACTCCTGGCTGCGGCCGAGGTCGTCCCGGGCCTCAAAGAGGATAAGGAAAATCGAAGTGTCCTTTTGTGTCTCGTGAGCGTGGTAGTCAAATCTTTGCTTGACTTCTTTTCCCGTAGTCTGACGCTCCTCAATAAGTTTGAGGCCGGTCTCGTCGCTCATTTCCGTCAAAGAGACCGAAACAATGTTGCCGTCACGGGATTTTGCCGTCACATCATAGAGCACGTGTCCTCCCGGCGCCACTTTGTCTCCGGTCGAGGACCTCGCAAAAATGATAACAGGAGACTCCTCCTCCCCCTTGCACGAGACAAAAGAGAAGACCGCCGCCAAAAGCAGCGGCAGTCCCGAAATCAGAAAGGATATGCTCCTAAAGCGGCGCATACTATTTGAATTTATATGCTTTAACTTTTGCGGTCAAGACTCTCTCAGAGCCGAGGAACAGATTACGCTTAGTCATTTTCTGGTTCGTAATCATAAAATATTCGGCCTCAGGAAAGTCCTGAAGAATCTTCGGAGTGGCCCGCATAAGTTTGCGTGGGAGCACTGTGTTTCCTTTAATAGTCGCGGTCTCGTAAACTTTCCCGTCATACGGCTCGCCGTTGATTTTGTCAATTCTCGAGAAGATTCCGAGGTAGGTGTCATACTCTACGCTGATTTCTGTCTCGCCAAGAAACACCAAGTCAGAAAGTTCAATGTTCATCTGGATCCTGTCCGGGGCATAAGCTCCGTGCTTGACGACGCTGCAAGATGCAAGGGCCGTCACAGCCAGGGTGCAAAGCAGTAATTTAATCGTTTTCATAGGCACAAGAACTATTTGAAGTAGTATGACAATGTCAAACGAACCTGCTGTCCGAGGTTTCCTCTCTTAGCCTGAAGTTTCTCGAACTGGTTGGCAGGAGTTACAAGTGAACCGTTGATGTCGGATGTGTAGAAAACCTGAGTGGTTCCGGCTGTTGTCACAGTGTTCTTATATTTCAGACCGAGATCGAACTGTGAGCTGAGTCCATACTCGACACCGAGAGCCACAGGAAGGTTGGCAATAAAGAACTGAAGACCGATAAACGCACCTATTCCGAGGGTGCATGCGTTCTTTGCCACGAGTGTCTCCATATCGGCAGTCTCATCAACTGCCCTCTGCTTTGCTCCTGACCATCCGATTGGGAGTTCTGCTCCCGCATAGACGTCAACGATGTTGCTTTTAGCAAAATGCCAAGCCACACCAGGCAAAACGAGGAAATGTCCTGAAGACTGGCCTTCACCGAGTTTCTTATCTGTAGTCATAAGTTTACCCATCGCTTTCTGGCTGTACGCCTTTGCGTCAATGCTTGCCCTGACTTCGAGCTGGTCCAAAGCAAAGAACTTGAGGTTCACGATTGGGAAAGGAACAAGGTCGCCATACTTGATGTCGTCCACGTAATTGTTAATCGGAAATCCGATGTAGAGTCCGAAGTCTCCGGCCTGAGCACGGTTACCGGTACGGATTTTCTTGGCTGACGGTTCACCTGTTGTCAACTGGGCGAATTAAGCCAGGGAGAAAGCGCACAAAAGCGCTGCGGTCAGAAAAACTTTCTTTTTCATAAAGTTGGGTTTTAAAAATTGGTTTATAACATACATACTTCTATTCCGTTGGGAATGAATAGGTGATAGTCATCGTCGGTCTCTTCTCTGATGCCTTCGGCCCATATAGCCGGCAGCTGTAGTAGCGGTCCTTGTCCAGTTCCGTGGTTTTGCTGGTGCTCGTCGTGCTCGACTGTGAGGCATAGGCCGCCATCATCATGTAGTTGTAGTAATTGTTGTAGTAACTGTTGCCATATCCGCCGTAACCATATCCATATCCGCCATATCCGTAGCCGCCGTAACCATTGTAGAGGCTGTTGTAGTAGGAACTGTAGGCGAGGGCATTGAGATAGTCGTTGTAGGATGAGTTGTTCGAAGATGACGCTGCCTTGTTGGTCTCGGAATGCATGATGAGCATCCAGATGTCATACTGGCTTTCCCTCTTGGCGAAATCCTCGTCACTCTCGCCGTCTTTTTTGGACAGGCGTAGAAGTTCCTGAATGTGGTGGCTGACGTCCGGTTGATAGCAGGCGAGCGAGCGGTTGATGTCTCCCTGATTCTCGCTGGACACGCTGGCGTCGGTGAGTCCGGCGTATGAGACCACTTCTTGTTCTGTGTTCCCGTCCGCTCCGCTGACTGTCCGCTTGCCGACGAGTCTGCAGGTCGGGCTGAGCATCAGAGGATAGTGATCTACTTCAGAATAGTCGGAGGAAACTTTGTACGGAAGCCGTATTGTGGCTTTGTTGACGACTATCCTGCCGCCATTTATTATCTCGTCAACAATGTCCTTCTTTTCGGCATCGCTCTTTGTCTTGAACTCCTCACTGATGCTTTCGAAACGCTTGATCATTGATGTGCGGACGGCATTCTCCACGGAAACTTTCAGCCCCTTGGCACGCACAACGGGCTTGTAGCCGCATCCTCCCTCGATGTTCAGCTCGTCAGTTGATACGTGTTCCGGACCTTCCCGGCGGCAGATGTTGAACGCATACTGGGTCGGGAGCGAGGATGTGCCCTTTCCGATGAAGGAAGACGCTCCCGCCATGAACACGAAGGACGTGTCCACCGGCCCGCGTTCTTTGTCGAACACGGAACGTACCTTCAGCTCCACGTAGTTTCCGGTGAGGTAGCCGTAGTCGTTGGTGCTCACCGCAACTTTGAACATATTGATTCTTCCGCTTCCGGAGGCAGGTCTGTCGGCGACTATGCATATTCCCGGAAGTTCCTTCTTCCAGTCGTCCATCGACCAGCTCTTGCGTCCTTTCAGCGCATCAACATATTTTTGCGCGAACTCTTTCTTGAAGTCGAAGGAAAGGGAGTCGCCTCCGCTATAAGTCGGTATACCTTTGGTGATCACTCCCTTGCTTTCGTCATACAGCCCCTCATTGCCCTTCCCGGCGTAGAGAATGTCGGAACCGAGCGGTTTCTGGAGCTCATAGACCCTGATGTTCTGGATGATATGCTCCTGCGAGTCATCTCCGAACGAAAGCGTGTCCTTTGCTGCGGCGAAATGGAATGCGTAGATTTCCTGAACATCGCCTATGTCGAGTTTTGCCGTGTCGGCAATGGGTATCAGCGGGAAGGCTGCAACACTCTCGTTCCGGACGCCGCCCTCTTCGGTCACACCGCCGACGCTGAGCCGTCTGGAACTGTAGCCTCCGAGATCTTCGGTCTTGGCCGACTCGATGGCGGTGATGTCAAGTGATGTGCTGACTACCTGCCAGCTGTGCGATGTGGGGATGTAGTCCTGTCCGAGTGTGTCATCGGCATTTATGCACGAAAAACAGCAAAATGCCGCAACGGAGGCGACACCTATCGAAAATATTCCTTTAAGAGACTTCATTACAAGCTGTCGTAAAAACGGTTATAGGCATCGATATACGAGCCGTTCTCCATTGCGGAGGCATCGAACGGAAGCAGCGGGAGACCTTCGGAGGCACAAAAACCGGTCAGTTCGGCCGGAACATCCCCGTCACCGATGATGACACCGTCAGAGTGGCGGACGGCGAGTTTAGCAAGGTTTATGCCGCTTGGCTCCGCCAACAGTTCCGTGTCCGCGTCCGTGATGTTCCCGAATTTCACGAGTTCGCGGAATTCCGGAGCGAAAGGCATGGTTGGCGTGTCTCCATAAAGCGAAGTGACAATCTTGCTTCCGGAGAATATCGGGTCGTCAATGTATGCTTTCTTCAGATAGATCGGGAGTATGTGGGAAATCCATCCGTGGCAGTGGATGATGTCCGGGGCCCAGCGGAGCTTTTTCACGGTCTCAAGTACACCCCGGGCGAAGAAGATGGCCCTTTCGTCGTTGTCTGCGAAAAATTTTCCGCTTTCATCCGCGAAAGTTTGCTTGCGGTGGAAATAGTCCTCATTGTCAATGAAATAGACCTGCATCCTGGCGGCTGAGATGGAGGCTACCTTGATGACGAGAGGTCTGTCGACGTCGTTGATGATGATGTTCATCCCTGAGAGGCGAATCACCTCGTGGAGTTGGTTTTTCCTTTCGTTGATGCATCCGTAGCGGGGCATGAACGAACGAATTTCCTTCCTGCGTTCCTGAATTCCCTGTGGAAGGTATCTTCCGATGTTTGCGATTTCGGACTCCGGCAGATATGGGAATATCTCCGAATTTACAAAAAGGACTCTCTTGGTGGAATCTCCCATAGCAAGTTTTATTTTAACAAATCTCCACAAAGATAATAATAAATTTTCATAAAATCACTAACTTTGGCGTCTGCATGTTTTGATAGCGGGGTTTAATACCGTTGTGTAATAATAAGTTATGGATTTGGACAGCAATAGGATAATCAGAAAACGATATGTCAGGGCGTTTCTTTCGTCCGTTGTGAGCATTTCTCTGGTGTTGCTGCTCGTGGGCATTGCCGCGTTCCTGCTCGTTTCCGAGAGAAGCGTTTCGGACTATCTTAAAGAGAATATGCAGGTCAGCGTGATGATGAAGCGCGATGTCGGGGAGTCGGCGGCCCTTCGCTACAAGAAAGTGATGGACACGGAGCCTTTCGTGCGCAGTTCGTCCTATGTGTCGAAGGAACAGGGCGCAAAAGAGATGGCGCAGCTGCTCGGGGATGACTTCCTCGCTGTTTTCGAGACGGCCCCGATTCCGGTTTCCATAAACCTTACGCTGAAGTCGGAGTATGTCTCCCCGGATTCTCTGGAAATGGTGAAGGCGATTCTGGAGAAGGCTCCTGAAGTGGAGGAGGTGGTCTATCAGCAGTCTCTCGTGGAGGCGCTGAACTCGAACCTTAGCAAGATTTCGCTGTTTTTGGCCGTGTTCATCGCTCTGCTTCTGTTCATCTCGTTCGTGCTTATCAACAACACCGTGCGCCTGAGCGTCTATTCGAAGCGCTTTACGATTCACACGATGAAAATGGTCGGGGCGACGCGCCCGTTTATACGGCGACCGTTCATGTTCCAGTCGGCTTTTCAGGGAATCTTTGCCGCCTTGATAGCGACGATAATGATCATAATCGGACTGTTCCTGCTCAAGGGTCAGTTTGAGCAGTTGTTTTCGGTGTTCACCCTCGGTATGTTGTTGACTGTCATCGGAATAGTTGTCGCAAGCGGGCTGATTATATGTGTGGCGAGCACATATTTTACGGTCAATAAGCTTGTCTCGCTGAATAAATCGGAATTGTATTATTAAGTTGAAAGATATGAACTTGAATGAATCGAAGAATATGGCGATAACGCCGAAGGGGCTGAGGCTTCTGCTTGCCGGACTTATTGTCATGGCGGCCGGATATATCCTGATGTGTGGCGGCGCAAGTCACGACCCCAAGGTCTTCAGTTATGAGATTTTTGACTTTCAGAGGCTTGTCGCGGCTCCGCTTGTAATTATCGCCGGCATTGTGGTGGAGATTGTCGCCATTATGGGCGTAAGTAAAAAGAAATAACCGCTTGTGGTGCTTCTTTGTAAATATAAATAGGAAATGGAGTGGTTTGAAGCTATACTTTTGGGACTGTTGCAGGGTTTGACGGAGTTTTTGCCCGTGAGCAGCAGCGGTCATCTGCAAATCGGAAAAGAATTGCTGGGGATTAAAAACTCCGGCGACCTTGTGTTTGAGGTGGTAGTCCACGCGGCGACGGTGCTGAGTACGATTGTAGTGTTCAGAAAACAGATTTGGGGACTATTGAAGTCTCTTTTTGTGAAAGACGGACTTTTTCGTAGCATCGCACATCCGTCAAAATTCAATGACGGAACGGACTATGTGCTGAAAATTCTGCTTTCGATGATACCGGTTTTCATCGTCGGGATGTTCTTCAAGGACACTGTCGAGGGTCTGTTTGGCTCGTCAATCTATGTGGTGGCAGGAGCCCTGCTTGTGACGGCGGCGCTTCTTCTTCTCTCTGATAATGCCGGCAAAATCTTTGGGTGCTGCTGCCGCCGTCGCAAATGCGCGGAGGCTGATGCGGTCTCTTGTAAAGGCTCAGAGCCTGCAAAAACAACCGACAAATGCGCGGAAGCAACAGAGGCTGTTGAGACTGGCGCCAAAGGCAGACGCAACGGCATTTCATATTGGCAGGCATTTGTCGTGGGACTCGGACAGGCGATAGCGGTCATCCCGGGGCTTTCCCGTTCCGGCACCACCATTGCGACAGGGCTGCTTTGCGGAGTGAAACGCGATGTTGTCGCCCAGTTCTCATTCCTGATGGTTCTGATTCCTATTCTCGGAGAGGCTTTCCTTGAAATCGTTGGAGGAGACATGGCATCTTCGACTGTCGGAGCGCTTCCTCTGGTTCTGGGTTTCATTTCGGCCTTCGTTGCCGGGCTCTTCGCATGCCGTGTGATGATTGCCCTCGTGAAGAAGACGAAACTCGGCTGGTTCGCACTCTACTGCGCCGTTGTTGCCGTGCTTATATTCGTTTTCGCATGAGGCAAAACCTCACATATTTCGTCGCCGACGTTCACCTCGGCTGTGATGTCCTCGACCCGAAGGACCGGGAGGCGCGTTTTGTCGGATTCCTCAGGTCGCTGCCTGCGGAGACCGAAAGCCTCTATCTGCTCGGGGACATCTGGGATTTCTGGTACGAGTACCGCGACGTCGTCCCAAAGGGCTATGTGAGGGTGTTCGCAGCAATTCTCGACCTCATTGACCGGGGTGTCAACGTCTGGTTCTTCCGAGGCAACCACGATGTCTGGAGCTATTCCTACTTCGAATCGCTCGGGATGAGGAGGCTCGAACAGCCGTATGTCACGACCATTTCCGGCAAGGTCTTCTGCCTCGGCCACGGCGACGGTCTCGGCCCGGTTCCCTGCGGCTACCGCATCCTCTCCGGCATATTCCACTGCCGTCCGCTCCAGAAGCTCTTCAGCACCCTGCACCCGTGGTTCGCGTTTCGTCTTGGCAATACATGGTCAAAGCATAACCGCCTGAAGCACAAAACCGAGTATGTCTTCCGAGGCGAGGATGAACCGCTCTACAAATTTGCCGAATCGCTTGGGCAAAGTCAGCACATAGATTACTTCATATTCGGCCATTTCCACACATGGGTCAATCTTAAACTTCCTTGCGGGGCAAATTTCCGTATGGTTAAGGACTGGTTCCGCTCCACCTCCTATATCGTATGGGACGGTGAATCTCTGACTGATGTTTCGGACTGAATCAAGGAAAATAGACTGTTTGAACTTTTTTGTATTTATTATTACTTAATTTATAAGTTAAGAAAATAATTTGCGGATACTTTGATATATAAATAATTACTCTTATTTTTGCAGTAAATTATTTGTGTATGAGGAGTGTCGAGTTTGTGCCGTTTCTTTTGACTGAAAAGGCTGATGTATTTTCAATTCGGCTTAATGGGAATGTGCGGACTGAAACCGAAGAGTTTTTGATTGAGTATAAGGATACCGCATCTTTGCAATTGAAGAAAGATTTGGATTCTATTCTTACGTCCATTAACGGAATAGGAAATGAGGGCGCATTGGAATCATTCTTTCGTCCGGAAGGAAATTTCTCCGACCGGGTGTGTGCGATGCCTTTATTGACTTCGTCGCGACGAAAAGATAAATGTGGAACATTGCGGCTGTATTGTATCAGAATGTCCGATTCCTTGCTCATTCTTGGCGGTGGCGGGGAGAAGAAAACGAGAACTTATGAGGAAGATCCCACTCTCCTTGAAAAGGTGAGAACATTGCAGTCTATTGACAAGGTTTTGACTGATATGGAGGAAGATGGAGTTGATGTGGCTTCTGCTGTTTATAATTTGATAATTGAAATTCAGTGATATGGAAAAGAGTGGTTATGTCAATCCGATTTTCGTCGAGATGCTTGCAGCGGTTCCTGAAAAAACTCGCCGTGAGAGCGAGCGCGCCTTTGCAATAGCCGGGCGCATAAGTGAAATCCTTAGACGCAAAGGGTGGAGTCAGGCGGATTTTGCGAAGGCGGCGGGGAAAAAAGAGGCTGAAATATCCAAATGGATGAGCGGTACCCATAATTTTACCATTCGTACAATTTCATTTATTGAAACGGTATTGGGTGAGGATGTGATTGTTGTAAAGAAGTATCGTCGTTTTGTTGACGGATATGGAATGTCGGCGGCGGAACGGTCCATGCTCCTGAACGAGGGGTCGTCTGTTAAATATTTGAAAAAATAATTATTCGTCGCTGTGTCAAAAATCTAAAGTCTTAAATCATATCCGTTCCCGATGGTGTGGAATTGATGTGAAACCGAATAATTGGGTCTATGATGCTACTCCTCCGCCGGCTTCCATCGGCGGTACTTCTCCGGAATCTCGACCACCGGCGGGTCTTTCCAGAACAGCGACCAGTAGAGCATCGGAAAGTCGCCGTCCTTCCACAACTGGACAAGTTCCTCCACCTGCGCGTCCTCGCCCTTCGGGTCGTAGGGCTTTTTCATGTCCTCATCGAACATCTTTGCCACACCCTGCCAGAAACCTGCGGTGATTCCGCCCTTGTAGCCGCGTATCAGCTCGTATGACGTTTGCCCGGTCTCGCGGTCTATCAGCTTCATGATCAACATCCCTTGGCTTACGGTGAGATTTCTCATCTGCTTTTCGAACACGCCGAACAGCTCCTTCTGGAGATGGTTGATGTAGCGCTCCTTCTTCAGCCCCGTAAGATGGTCGGCCGCAATCACGCTGTCTGTCTCCTGAACCATCCTCTTCGCCACGAGCGCATAGGGGTAAGCCTTGCTGAAATTGTGTACGAGCCGGTAGTATTTCCTCCATTCTTTACCCTTCTGCTTGGGCATCTTCTGGAACACGCGGGCCGGCCTGATGCTGTCGTAATAGACTGTGTCCCCGTTTTCTACGGAATATTCCAGCCATCCTCCCGGCTTCGTCGGCCTGCTTTGCGCATTTGACCTCACGGCATCCGCACCCCCTAATGCAAGGATGACGAGAACCGATATGAGCCGGAGGCGTTTCATAATATATAATATGTATTTGTTTTTTTATTGCGGAGTTTCCGCACAGCCTGCAAAAATAATCATTTCCCTCGTCATCTCGTCAAACGGATTGCAAAATGTGTGTCGAAATGTTTCGTGCCATCTGTTTGATGAAGTCGTTTTTCATTTGGTCGAAAATAGACGAATATATTTTTTGTCAATCTGTGTAATGCTCTGAAAATGGAAAAGTTAATATGTGGAAAATGCAGTCAAAAAAGTTTGAATTTTTTGCAGAAAAAGTTGTCGTTTCGATATTTTTTCGTATCTTTGCAGTCCCAATTTTGAGGGATAGTGTGCCCAACTGTCTATCACTCAATGTTTTAAGGGAAAAGGTTGAATAATTTATAATTCAAAAGTAATAAGACAATGTTACAACCAAAGAAAACAAAATTTAGAAGGCAGCAAAAGGGCCGCATGAAGGGTCTTGCCCAGAGGGGCAACCAGCTTGCGTTCGGTTCTTTTGGCATCAAGACCTTGGAAAATTGTTGGCTTACAGGTCGTCAGATTGAGGCTGCCCGTCAGGCGGTGTCCCGTTACATGAAGCGTGAGGGTAAAATCTGGATCAGAATCTTCCCTGACAAGCCTTATACAAGGAAGCCTGCCGAAGTCCGAATGGGTAAAGGTAAGGGTAATCCGGAGGGATTCGTGTGCCCTGTGACCCCGGGCCGTATTCTTATTGAGGCTGAGGGTGTTCCGATGGAAATCGCCAAGGAGGCACTCCGTCTCGGCGCTCAGAAACTTCCTGTCACAACAAAGTTTGTGGTTCGCAGGGACTATGTCGAATAATTTAATGGAGAGCAGAAAGTTATGAAAATTACAGAAGTACGTGAAATGTCGGTTGCAGATCTTCGTGACCGCATCGCAGTTGAGAAAGCGAACCTTTCTACAATGAAAATGAATCACGCCATCTCTCCGTTAGAGGATACGTCAAAAATCAAGAAGGCACGGAAGGACATCGCGCGCATGATGTTCGTCCTTGCAGAAAAAGAGAAACAGAACTAAATTTGAATTCTCATGGAAAGAAATCTTCGCAAGGAAAGAATAGGTGTTGTGGTCAGCAACAAGATGGACAAATCCATCGTCGTTGCCGTAAAGACTAAGGAAATGCACCCGATGTACGGCAAGTTCGTCAAAAAGACCACCAAGTTCGTTGCTCATGACGAGAAGAACGAGTGCAGTGTCGGTGACACTGTCCTCATCATGGAAACCCGTCCTCTCAGCAAGACAAAGAACTGGAGATTAGTTGAAATCGTAGAAAAAGTTAAGTAGCAATGATACAGCAGGAATCACGTTTACAGGTGGCAGACAACAGTGGAGCAAAGGAAGTCCTTTGTATCCGTGTTCTGGGTGGTACCCGTCACCGTTATGCAAGAGTGGGCGACAAGATCGTTGTTGCAGTCAAGAGCGCTATCCCTGGCGGTGACGCAAAGAAGGGCTCGGTGTCAAAGGCTGTGGTTGTCCGCACAAAGAAAGAGATTCGTCGTCCGGACGGTTCATATATCCGTTTCGATGACAACGCTTGCGTTCTTCTCAACAATCAGGGTGAGGTTCGTGGAACACGTATCTTCGGCCCTGTTGCAAGGGAGCTTCGCGAGAACTATATGAAAATCGTTTCACTGGCACCGGAGGTCCTCTAATTGATTTAGCATTATGAAAAGAATTAAAAAAGGCGACACCGTATTTGTAAATGCCGGTAACGACAAGGGAAAGACCGGCAAGGTGCTCGAGATTCTCACGGAGAAGAACCGTGCCATCGTCGAGGGCATCAACATCGTGTCAAAGCACACCAAACCAAACGCAAAGAATCCTCAGGGAGGAATCATCAAACAGGAAGCTGGAATCCATATCTCCAACCTTCAGCTCGTCGACCCTGCGAAGGGCGGAGCAACCCGCGTGGGCTTCAAGATTAAGGAGGATGGTACTAAGGTCCGTGTTTCCAAAAAATCAGGAGAGGAGATTAAGTAATGGCAGCAAAGAAACAGACAGCCGCTCCGGCAGCACAGACAGTACCTGCAGGATATGTCCCTGCACTTAAGAAACTCTATAAGGAGGAGATCGTCGACAAGCTCATGAAGCAGTTCGGCTATTCTACCGTTATGCAGGTTCCTAAACTTGTGAAGATTACCATCAACGAGGGTGTCGGCGATGCAACCGGTGACAAGAAACTCGTCGAGGTCGCACAGCAGGAACTCACGGCAATCACCGGACAGAAGGCAATCGTCACGACTTCAAGGAAGGATATTTCAAACTTCAAACTCCGTAAGGGAATGCCTATCGGAACGAAAGTTACCCTTCGCAATGTGAAGATGTACGAGTTTCTCGAGAGGCTCATCCGTATTTCTCTTCCGCGTATCCGCGACTTCAACGGTATCTCAGAGAAGATGGACGGCAAGGGCAACTACACTCTCGGTATCAAAGAGCAGATTATCTTCCCTGAAATCGACATCGATAAGATTACCAAGATTCTCGGAATGGAGATCACTTTTGTGACTACCGCCCAGACCGACGAGGAGGCTCACGCACTTCTTTCAGCATTCGGTCTGCCTTTCAAGAAAAATAACAAATAAAGACACATAAGATGGCAAAAGAATCAATGAAGGCTCGCGAGGTTAAGCGCGCTAAGCTGGTTGCTAAATACGCCGAGAAGAGGAAAGCTCTCAAGGAAGCCGGTGATTGGGCAGCTCTCGACAAGCTCCCTAAGAACTCAAGCCCTTGCCGTATGCACAATCGCTGCTCTCTTACAGGAAGACCTAAGGGTTATATGAGGATGTTCGGCATCAGCCGTATCCAGTTCCGCGAGATGGCAAGCAACGGTCTCATTCCGGGTGTGAAGAAGGCAAGCTGGTAAAAACAGAGATACAATTCATTACAATATTTATTAACAATTCGGATATCGGGCACCTCACGGGTGTCGTGAAATCCCACTAAAGGATTTAAAAAATGACTGATCCAATTGCAGATTACCTTACAAGGGTTCGCAATGCCTATTCAGTAGGCAAGAAGATCGTTGAGATTCCGTCTTCAAAGATGAAGCTCGCAATCACCAAGATCCTCTGCGAGAAAGGTTACATCCTCAGCTACAAGGTAGTTGAAGGCACTCCTTTCAACACAATCAAAATCGCTCTGAAGTATCATCCTCAGACAAAGACCGCTGCAATCAAGCACATCGAGCGCATTTCAAGGCCGGGCCTCAGAAAGTATGTCGATGTCGAGAACATGCCGCGCGTTCTGAACGGACTCGGAATCGCGATTATCTCAACTTCAAAAGGCGTCATCACTGACAAGGAGGCAAAGGACCTTAATGTCGGCGGTGAGGTGCTCTGTTATGTTTATTAATTTAAAACTGAAGAATAATGTCAAGAATTGGTAAATTGCCTGTACACCTTCCTGCCGGTGTGACTGTTGAAGTCGCTGCCGGAAACGTGGTTAAGGTTAAAGGACCTCTCGGACAGCTCAGCCAGAAGGTTGACCCTGACATCACTGTCACCGTAGAGGGTAATGTAGTTACATTGGCACGCCCGACAGATCTTCCTCGTCACCGCTCTATGCACGGTCTCTACCGCGCCCTCATCCACAACATGGTGGTCGGTGTTTCAGAGGGATACACAATCCGTCAGGAGCTTGTCGGTGTGGGTTACCGTGTCGAAGTTGCCGGTCAGATGGCAGTCTTTGCCCTCGGTTTCTCTCACGAGATCCACTTCCAGCTTCCGGCTGAAATCAAGGCAGAGGCCGAGCCGGTGAAGAAGGGACAGAATCCTGTGCTCGTTCTCAAGAGCTGCGACAAGCAGCTTATCGGACAAGTCGCAGCCAAGATCCGCTCATTCCGCAAGCCTGAGCCATACAAGGGCAAGGGTATCAAGTTTGTCGGCGAGACGCTTCGTCGCAAGGCCGGTAAATCAGCAGGCGCTAAATAATAGGAGGACTAAGTTATGGCATTGAATAAAATTGAAAGAAGAAAAAGGATTCACTACCGTATTCGTAAAGTCGTTAATGGTACTGCTGAGAGACCGAGAATGGTTGTATTCAGAAGCAACAAGCAGATTTACGTTCAGGTTGTTGACGATTTGAAGGGCATCACCCTCGTGGCTGCCGCTTCAAATGACAAGGAACTTGCGGCTGACTGCAAGGGCAAGACCGGTGTCGAGGCTGCCGCAATCGTCGGAAAGAAGATTGCAGAGCGTGCCCTCGCAAAAGGAATCACCACGATTTCCTTCGACCGTGGAGGCTACCTCTATCACGGACGTGTTAAAAGTTTGGCTGATGCTGCCCGTGAAGGTGGCCTGATTTTCTAAAAATTGAGACTATGGCAAATACAAATGTTAAGAAAGTAAAGACATCTGACCTTGAGCTCAAGGACAGACTTGTTGCCATCCAGAGAGTGACCAAGGTTACTAAGGGTGGTCGTCACTTCAGTTTTGCAGCCATTGTTGTTGTGGGTGACGAGAACGGCGTTGTCGGTTATGGTCTCGGTAAGGCCAATGAGGTCACTACAGCAATCTCCAAGGGTGTAGAGGATGCGAAGAAGAATCTCGTGAAGGTTCCTGTTCTCAACCATACCATCCCTCACGAGCAGGAGGCAAAGTTCGGTGGCGCTCGCGTTTTCATGAAGCCTGCTGCCCCTGGTACGGGAGTTAAGGCCGGTGGTGCGATGCGTGTCGTTTTCGAGTCAGTCGGAATCCACAATGTCCTCGCGAAGTCAAAGGGCTCTTCAAACCCTCACAACCTCGTGAAGGCTACCGTTGCGGCTCTCACTGAGATGCGTGACGCCTACACTGTCGCAGGACTCCGCGGCATTCCTATGAGCAGAGTGTTTAAAGGTTAAGGAGGACTGAACTATGGCAAAAGTAAAGATTACTCAGACTAAGAGTAGGAGCGGTGCTACAAAGAGACAGATTGCGAACCTCGCGTCACTCGGAATCCACAGGCTCCACCAGACCGTTGAAGTCGAGCTCACCCCTGTAACCAAGGGAATGCTTGAGAAGGTTCTTCACCTTGTAACGGTTGAAGAAGTAAAATAATTGGAGGGACAGAATATGAAATTGAATAATTTGACACCTGCAAAAGGTTCTAAGGGAAGAGAGAAGAGAATCGGACGCGGTGAGGGCTCAGGACACGGCGGAACATCAACCCGCGGTCACAAGGGTGCCCAGGCACGTTCAGGCTACTCTCGCAAGAACGGATTCGAGGGCGGTCAGATGCCTATCCAGCGTCGTCTTCCTAAGTTCGGGTTCACAAACCCTACACGTGTTGAGTACAAGGCAGTCAATGTCGCTGTCCTTCAGGCAATAGCTGAGGAGAACAAGCTTGAGGTCATCACGCTTGACGTTCTCAGGGAAGCCGGATATGCCGGAAAGAACGATCTCGTGAAGATTCTCGGCAACGGCGAACTCAAGGCCAAGGTTGAGGTCACTGCAAATGCGTTCTCAAAGAGCGCTGTAGCGAAGATTGAGGCTGCCGGCGGAAAAGCTAACACAATCGAATAGCAATAATGAAGAAGTTTATTCAGACAATCAAGAACATCTTCAAGATTGAGGAACTCAGGAAGAGAATCGGCTACACGCTTCTTCTCATCCTTGTCTATCGTCTCGGAAGCTTCATCGTGCTTCCGGGCATAGACGCTTCCCAGCTCGCCAAGATGCAGGACTTTGCTCAGGAGGGTCTCGTCGGCCTTCTTGATATGTTCTCAGGCGGTGCGTTCGGTAATGCCTCTATCTTTGCGCTGGGTGTGATGCCGTACATCTCGGCTTCCATCGTCATCCAGCTTCTTGGTGTTTTCGTCCCTTACTTCCGCAAAATGCAGATGGAGGGCGAAAGCGGACGGAGAAAGATGAATCAGTACACAAGGTATCTCACCATCCTGATTCTCTGCATCCAGGGTCCTGCCTATATGGCTGCTCTTCACCAGCAGGTTCCTGCCAGCGCTTTTGTCGCTGTCAATCAGCTCGGCTGGTCAAACTTCTGGTTTAACCTCGTTTCAACTGTAATCCTCATCGGAGGAACGATGTTCGTGATGTGGCTCGGTGAGAGAATCACCGACCGCGGAATTGGCAACGGTATCTCTCTCATCATTATGGTCGGAATCATCGCACGTCTGCCTTTCGCACTCGGTGCCGAGGTTTCTGCAAAATGGGGAACAGCTGTCGGTGGTATCCTTCTTCTCGTCGTTGAACTCATCATCCTCTTCTTCGTGTTTGTCGCAGCCATCGCGCTCGTTCAGGCAGTGAGAAAGGTTCCTGTGCAGTATGCGAAGAGAGTTGTGGGAAACAAGCAGTATGGTGGTGTGCGTCAGTACATCCCGATGAAGATCAACGCAGCCGGCGTGATGCCTATCATCTTCGCTCAGGCTTTGATGCTCTTCCCGCTTATTTTCTCACGTTTTGATGCAACCAGAGGTCTTGCAGCAGTTTTCAGCAACTACACCGGATTCTGGTACAACTTCGTGTTTGCGATTCTTGTAATCCTTTTCACTTATTTCTATACAGCCGTAACCGTCAACCCGACGATGATGGCCGAGGAAATGAGGAAAAACGGTGGATTCATCCCGGGTGTGAAGCCTGGCAAGAAGACCGTGGAATACCTTGACTCAATCATGTCGAGGGTGACTCTCCCGGGTTCAATCTTCCTTGCCCTGATCGCTATTCTCCCGGCATTCGCGATGATGCTTGGAGTCAACAACAAGTTCGCGGGCTTCTACGGAGGTACTTCCCTCCTGATTCTCGTCGGAGTCGTTCTTGACACTCTCCAGCAGATTGAAAGCTATCTTTTGATGCGTCATTACGACGGACTGATGAAGACCGGTCGTCTGAAAGGACGTTCAGGTATGTAAAATCGATAAAGTTCATTGGAAATGGTTGCGCCGAAAACAGAGGAAGAAATAGAGCTGATGCGCGAGAATGCTATTCTCGTTTCCAAGACATTGGCGGAAGTCGGTAAGATGGTCGCTCCTGGTGTGACAACTCTCGAGTTGAATAGGGTGGCTGAGACTTTTATCCGTGACAACGGAGCTATACCAAGCTTTCTCGGGTTTGATGGTTTTCCGGCGGCGCTCTGCATGTCTGTAAACGATGTTGTCGTGCACGGTTTCCCGTCCGACTACGTCCTCAGGGACGGAGACATCGTGTCGGTGGATTGCGGAACTTACTACAGAGGATACAACGGTGATTCGGCCTACACTTTCCCGGTCGGGGAAGTGGACGCCGAAACTGCCGAGCTTCTTAAGGTGACGAAGGAATCTCTCTACAAGGGCATTGCAGCAGCGGTTGACGGAGCCCGCGTCGGCGACATAGGACACGCGGTGCAGTCGTATGCGGAGTCGTTCGGTTTCGGTGTCGTGCGTGAGCTTGAAGGCCACGGTATCGGTACCCAGATGCACGAGTCCCCCGGAATTCCCAATTATGGGAGACAGGGGCATGGCCCGAAGCTCAGAAACGGAATGACGATTTGTATCGAGCCGATGATTACGGCAGGATCCAGAAACGTGTATTTGGACAAAAATGGTTGGGCAGTCCACACGGCGGATCACCGGAATGCGGCTCACTACGAGCTTACGGTTGTTGTCAGAAAAGGTCACGCGGAGCAGCTGTCCACCTTTGACTTCATCGAGAACAATGTTAAATTTTAATGTGATATTTTATGCCGAAACAATCAGCAATCGAACAGGAAGGCGTCATCATCGAGACTCTGCCGAACGCGATGTTCAAGGTCGAGCTTGAGAACGGTCACGTCATCATCGCCCACATCTCCGGAAAGATGAGGATGAACTACATCAAGATTCTGCCCGGTGACAAGGTGAGAGTTGAAATGTCACCTTATGATTTATCAAAAGGAAGAATTTCTTTCAGATATAAATAAAATATTAGTTATGAAAGTTAAAACATCCATAAAGAAGCGCAGCGAAGACTGCAAGATCGTAAAGCGCAAAGGTCGTCTTTACGTGATTTGCAAGAAGAACCCGAAGTTCAAGATGCGCCAGGGATAATCACTGATTTGTTAACAATTTAAGTATTAGAATAGTTATGGCAAGAATAGCCGGTGTTGATTTACCTAACAACAAGAGGGGAGAGATAGGCTTGACCTATATCTTCGGAATCGGCCGCAGCACAGCGAGGAAGATTCTTTCTGAGCTCGGTATCGATTATGACATCAAGTGCGGTGACTGGAACGATGAGCAGGTTGCGGGCATCCGTAGCATCATCGCCAACGAATACAAGATTGAAGGTGAGCTCCGTTCAAGCATCCAGATGAACATCAAGCGTCTGATGGATATCGGTTGCTATCGTGGCATCCGCCATCGTCTTGGACTCCCTGTCCGTGGTCAGAGCACCAAGAACAACGCCCGTACGAGAAAGGGTAAGAAGAAAACCGTTGCCAACAAGAAGAAGGCAACCAAATAGTCGATGAATTATGGCAAAGAAAACAACAACAGCAAAAAAGAGAGTTGTAAAGGTTGACGCTTGTGGCGAGGCTCATATTTCATCAACCTTCAACAACGTGATCATTTCTCTGACCAACAGTATCGGACAGGTGATCAGCTGGTCCTCTGCCGGAAAGAGCGGTTTCAGGGGATCAAAGAAAAACACTCCTTATGCAGCGCAGGTTGCGGCTGAGGATTGTGCAAAGACGGCCTACGACCTCGGTCTCCGCAAGGTAAAGGCGTATGTGAAGGGTCCTGGTGCAGGACGTGAGTCCGCAATCAGAACAATCCACGGTGCAGGTATCGAAGTCACCGAGATTATCGATGTTACTCCTATGCCGCACAACGGATGCCGCCCTAAGGGACGTCGTAAGGTTTAATGTGTAACAATCTAAAGCAAGAATTACTATGGCAAGATATATTGGACCAAGTACCAAAATTGCGCGTAAGTTCGGTGAGCCGATTTACGGAACGGATAAGGACTTTGAAAAGAGAAATTATCCTCCGGGACAGCACGGACTTGCAAGCAAGCGCAAGAAGAAATCCGAGTACGGCACTCAGCTCAAGGAGAAGCAGAAAGTTAAGTATACTTACGGCGTTCTCGAAAGGCAGTTCCGCAACACTTACGAGAAAGCGTCCCGCATGAAGGGACAGAAGGGTGAGAACCTCCTCTTCCTTCTTGAGTCTCGTCTTGACAATATCGTGTATCGTCTTGGTTTCGCTCCTACAAGGGCGGCAGCAAGACAGCTCGTTCTCCACTGCCACATCACTCTCAACGGGGAAGTCTGCAACATTCCTTCTGCAACAGTGAAGCCTGGTGACGTTGTTGCTGTGCGCGAGAGATCAAAGAGCCTTGAGGTAATCACCGCAAGTGTCGCTTCCGCAGCGAAGTACTCATGGCTTGAGCTTGACGCGAAGGCGCTTACCGGAAAGTATCTCAATGTTCCTGTACGCGAGGAAATCCCTGAGAACATCAACGAGCAGCTTATCGTCGAGCTTTACTCCAAGTAATAATTAAACACCCAAAAAGCAATTATGGCAATCTTAGCATTTCAGAAACCGGACAAGGTGATTATGCTTGAAGGAACCGATACCGTCGGCCGCTTCGAGTTCAGGCCTTTGGAGCCTGGCTACGGACAGACTATCGGTAATGCCCTTCGCCGTATTCTCCTGTCATCATTAGAGGGGTTTGCTATCAACTCAATCAAGATTTCCGGTGTAGACCAGGAATTCGCCACAATTCCGGGCGTCGTTGAGGGAATGCAGGACATCATCCTGAACCTCAAACAGGTGCGCTTCAAGAGAATGGTGGACACCGTTGATTCTGAGGTGGCAAACATCGTTATCAGCGGAAAGCAAGAGTTTACCGCTGAGGAAATCTCAAAGGGATTGTCTTCTTTCACGGTGTTGAACCCTGACCTTCACATTTGCTCTCTCGAACCGTCCGTGAAACTTGAGATTTCTCTCACAGTTGCAAAGGGACGCGGTTTTGTTCCGGCTGACGAGAATAGGGACGAGAATACGCCTATCGGAACCATTCCGGTGGACGCCATCTACACCCCTATCCGCAACGTGAACTGGACCGTCGAGAACTGGCGTGTGGAACAGAAGACCGACTACGAGAAGCTGAATCTGGAGATTGTAACCGATGGTTCAATCACTCCGAACACGGCTCTGCAGGAGGCTGCAAACATCCTTATCTATCACTTCAAACTGTTCACCGACGACAAAAAGCTCACTCTTGAGAGCACCATTGAGTCTGACTCAAAGGAACTTGACGAGGAGTCACTCCACATGAGACATCTCCTTCTCACCAAGCTTTCCGATATGGGACTTTCAGTGAGAGCGTACAATTGTCTGAAGGCTGCTGACATCGACACTTTCGCTGACCTTGTTTCCTACTCAAGAGCCGAACTTATGAAGTTCAGGAACTTCGGAAGGAAATCCCTCAACGAAATCGACCAGTTGGTTGACAAGATGAAGCTTTCATTCGGTATGGATGTTACCAAGTATAATATTGAACAAAAGAAAAAGAACGTATAAAGTATGAGACACAATAAGGCTTTCAACCACCTTGGTCGCAAGAGCGGTCACCGCAAGGCTCTCCTCGCGAATATGGCCACTTCACTCATTCTCCACAAGAGAATCGAGACCACTGTAGCCAAGGCAAAGGCTTTGAAGATGTACGTTGAACCGCTCATCACAAAGTCAAAGGACGATACTACAGCATCCCGCCGTACCGTTTTCAGCTATCTCAAGAACAAGGAGGCTGTCACGGAGCTCTTCCGCACCGTTGCCCCTAAGATTGCTGAGCGTCAGGGTGGATATACAAGGGTTCTCAAGACCGGTTTCCGTCAGGGTGACGGTGCTGACCTCGCAATCATCGAGCTCGTTGACTTCAACGAGGCAGCTCTCGCTTCAACTCCTAAGAAGGAAACCAAGAAGACAACTCGCCGCAGCCGCGCAAAGAAGGCAGAGACCGTAGAGGCCGCTCCTGCAACCGAAGCTCCGGTTGAGACTCCGGCAGAGGCACCTGCAACTGAGGAATAGTCCGAAACCGACTCTAAAACATCAAAAATCCCCCGAAACCGCAAGGTCTCGGGGGATTTTTTGCTCTGGGGCGTACGGAGGCTGAAATTACAGGAGTCTCCTATTCTTTGGGGCGACCGACCGATTCGCGGAGAATAATCTCTGTGGACAGTTCTATTTGTGAACTGAGAGTTCTTTGACTTCGTATGCTTCCAATTAAGAGCTTTACTGCCATTCGTCCCATTTCTTCAACCCTTTGACCGATGCGGGTGACGGCGGGAACGAAATAATCGAGGTAGATGTTGTTGTCAAAAGAGACCAGGGAAATGTCATCCGGTATCTTTAATCCGGCTTCCCTGATGGCGCGAATAGCTCCGAGTCCTATGGTGTTGCTGAGCGCAAAAATGGCTGTCGGTCTGTCGGGACTATTCAGGAGCAGTTTTGTTTCAATGTAGCCGTTCTGTACAGTAAAATCGTTGCCAACGATTTGCTTGTGTTCCTCCAGTCCGGCTTTTTTCAGTGCGGCAAAGTACCCTTCTGTCCTTTTCTTGTTCGGCATCGAATCCAGATTTCCTTGAATACAGGCGATTTTCTTGTGCCCGTTCCTAATGAGAATGTTTGTCCCATCTACGCCGCCCTGCCAATTGTTTGTCACGACATAAGGAAGTGGCGAATTTTCGAAGTATCTGTCCACAAGGATAATGGGTGCGCTCCGTTTATTGAGGTCTTCAAGGTAATAGGGGTCAGAGCCGCAGGGAACGATAATCATTCCTTCCACCTTTCGGGAAACCAAGGCACAAATGGAATCTTTTTGCGCGGATTCATTCTCCATCGTATCAGTGACTATTGTCGTGTACCCGTGTTTCTTCGCTTCTGCAACGATGACACTTGAGATTTCCGCAAAATAGGGATTCGACATATCCGGTACCACGAGCCCGATTGTTTCCGTTTTCCCGTTGCGCAGGTTTTGTGCTAAAATGTTTGGTGTATAACCGAGTTCCGCAGCAATTTCCCGTATGGCTGCCGCGGCTGTCTCTGAAATTCTGAATTTCTCTGCTTTCCCTGTTAGAACTCTTGATACAGTGGATGTTGAGTATCCAGTTTTTTCGGCAATTGTTTCCAGTGTCGGTTTCATACTTGTGGTTATTTTTGCTCGTGTTTATTGCAGCAATATTTCGATTGCGCAACAAATTTGGCTTGTTTGTGCAAAAATATTCACTTTTTTCATCCCGAAATATGGTTTTGAGGAATAATTTCAGAAATATCGTGAATATATTTGCGCAAACGATTGTGCAAAGTGTCTGCATTCTTTCCACAATCGAAATGAATAACCGCTAATATAACACTAATATATGGGAAAAATCGTTGTGATCGGGAGCGCGAATACCGATTTGGTAATCAATACCTCGCGCATACCGGAACCTGGTGAAACAGTTCTTGGTGGCAAGTTTATGATGGTTGCCGGAGGAAAAGGCGCAAATCAGGCTGTGGCGGCGCAGAGACTCGGAGCGGACGTCACTTTTGTCGCTTGTGTGGGCGATGATCTTTTCGGTCGAAATTCACTTGAAAACTATCGTAAAGAAGGGATGAATACCGCTTTCGTTTCCGTAAAGGAGGGTGTTCCATCCGGAGTTGCCTCAATATTTGTCGACGCTAAGGCGGAGAATGTGATTGTGGTCGCTCCGGGGGCAAATTCAGAACTGCTTAAAGCGGAAATTGATGCGGCAACTGCAGAAATCGCTTCTGCGGATTTTGTGCTTATGCAGTTGGAAACTCCGATTGAAACTGTTGAGTTTGCTGCAACTAAGGCTGCAGAAGCCGGAACAAGAATAGTCCTCAACCCGGCGCCGGCTGCTCTCCTTTCAGATGCTTTGCTCTCAAAACTCTGGCTGATTACTCCGAATCGCACTGAAGCCCAACTTCTTACAGGTCTCCCTGTGACAAATGAGCAAGAGGCGGCAACAGCAGCGGAGGCTCTCGCCGCCAAGGGCGTGAAAAATGTTGTGATAACCCTCGGCTCAAAGGGTGCCTATGTATTGTCTCAAGACTTCCGTGGCATTGTACCGGCAACTCCGGTGAAAGCGGTGGATACGACAGCTGCGGGCGACACCTTCAATGGAGCACTCTGTGTGGCTCTTTCCGAAGGACGCGAGATAAAGGACGCCTGCACATTCGCAGCCAAGGCATCGGCCATATCCGTCACCCGACCGGGTGCCCAGCCTTCGATACCATATAGAAAAGAAATAGTAGAATAAACAAACATATCGTTACATTGGGAAATTAGTAATCTTATAGTGTATAATGAAGATGGGAAAATATAACATCATGACATTTCTTCTGATGGCAATGGTGTCCTGCTCCACTATGAATGGACAGAGCAATTCGGGCTCTGAAGCTCTCGAACCGTTAACTGTGAGCAGAATATGCACAACTTCGGGCGACGATAAGCCTTATCTTGAAGTTGGCGGTAAGCCATTTGCCGTTTATGGCGCACAGATTCGCTTAGACATATTCCGTTCGGTTGACAAACTTGACTGGCCTTCAATTGAAGAATACTTCGCGCTTGCGTCAAGGCTTGGCGTGAACTGCGTGCAAGTTCCGTGTCCTTGGGCTTTCATAGAGCCGAAAAGGGATTCATGGGATTTCGACGCTGTGGATAAAGTTCTCGGATTTGCCAATAGTCACAATCTAAAGGTTGAACTCTTGTGGTTCAGTACCAATATGATAGGTGATTCCTATTCGTGGCTGGTTCCGACCTACATTTTGGCTACGCCGTCAATTCGCCTTAGGCGGGATGATGACGGGAGTTGGCATGGGCTCTATGGCTATGCCTATTCCTTACAGATGAACAGCGACTTTGTCCTTGAACGTGAGAAAAATGCCGTGACGCGTCTTTTTACCCACATCCGCGAATGGGACGAGGCCAATGGAAACCATCACCCGGTCATTACTTGTCAGGTGCATAACGAGCCCGATGCTCTCGTGCGATGGCGCCTTGCCGAGAAAAAGATTTCTCACAAGGACGGCACGAGGTTGACACAGAAGGAAGCTTGGGATATGACTCTCAAGTCTCTGGACGTTATAGGACGGGCAGTGAAGAATAGCGCCTATTCCGTTGCGACCCGTACCAACATCATTTCTGGCAATGGCGTCAACGATTTTCCTCAGACTCCAGGCATATCACCGAAGGACGTCTATGCTCTTGAAGGGATAGATTTCGTGAGTTTCGACCCTTATATGTCTGAGGTCGATAAGATTGCATACGAGGTGAGTCAGTATGCATCCATGTTGGGGAATTATCCGCTTGTCGCGGAGAATCGGGGCGATTATTCGAATACTGCAAGCCTCATGCTTGTTGCTTCTGCGCTTGGCGGAGGCTATGACATCTATGACCTCGCCACTAGCAAATACATAACATCTCACAGCGAGCCCCCGTTCAACTCAGAGGGAATATACAATTCAGACTTCACTCCGAAGCCTCATGTGCCTTTGGTGCAAACACTGCTTTCGGGTCTTGTCGCTGCGGGAGAGGATATCGCGCTGACCGCCACTGATGACTTTGCCGTGTTCAATGTCAGGACTGATACCCCTCAGACGAGTCTCTCTCAGACCATAAGCACGACAGGGGCAGAGCTGAAGTTCGAGACCTCTTCTGGAGCTCTTGCCTTTGTCCTTGATAGGGGAGACAGGCTCATCGCGTTCTCTACGGCAGATGCCGTGCTGAATGTTGGCGGCGGCAGTCTCACTAATAGGAACGACAATGCCATCGCCTTGAAAGGCGGGCAGTTGACTGAACTTGGTTTCAAGTCATCTGGAACAAGACAAAGTACTGTAAAACATAATATAGGGACAATATTTAAATAACCACTGTTATGAGAAATCCATACAAGATTGCCGTTATCACGGCGGCCATGATGCTTTTTTGTCACAGTCTGTTTGCTCAAAATGCAGTCACCGGAACAGTGACTGACATAAATGGCGAGCCGATACCTGGCGTATCTGTGGCTGTTCTTTCCAACTCTACTCTGACAGGTACCGTGACTGACATGGATGGGAAATATTCCGTCAATGCTCCGGCTACTGGACAGCTCGCTTTTAGTTCGATAGGCTATGTCTCGCAGACCGTGAATATCATGAATAGGGCCGTCATCAACGTTACTCTCGCGGATGACCTCAAGATTCTCGACGAGTCCGTTGTGGTCGGTTTCGCTACTCAGAAGAAAATCAACCTTACCGGTTCCGTTGCCACGGTCGATTCCAAACAACTTGAGGATGTGCCGGTGCGAAATGCCGTGCTTGCACTTCAGGGACAGGTGCCGGGACTCAACATCAAACAGGTGAGCGGACAGCTCTACAACAAGAATCCGAACATCACCTTGCGAGGTCAGGGCACTATCGGTCAGGGTTCTTCCGGAAGTGTGCTCGTGCTCATCGATGGGATGGAAGGCGATTTATTCTCCATCAATTCTCAGGATATTGAGAACATATCTGTTCTCAAGGATGCTGCGGCTTCATCAATCTACGGCTCCCGCGCTCCGTTCGGAGTCATCCTCGTGACAACGAAAAAGGGCAAGGAAGGCAAGATGCAGGTGAACTATAACAACAATTTTCGATTCAATACTCCTCTTAATCTGCCGCATTCCGCGGACTCGTATTCATGGGCGCTATATTTCAACGATGCCTCCAACAATGACGGCAACGCGGACGACATCGGAGCCGCGCGTCTTCAGCGAATCAAAGATTATCAGGATGGAGTCATCTCCTACAACACTATTCCCGTCGGCAATCAGTGGGGCACGGCCTATACCGAAGGTAACGATAACATCGACTACTATGACGTGTTCTACAAAAAAGTTTCCTTCGCACAGGAGCACAATTTCAGCTTCTCCGGAGGCAATAGCAAAATCAATTATTTCGTATCGGGTAACTACCTCAAGGAAGACGGACTCTTCACTTTTGAGGGCGCTGATCTTGACGGCTTGTCAAGGGGAAATGTCTTCGGAAAGATTGAAGCTAGACCATTCGATTTCTTGACGATAGGCTTCAGCAGCCGCTTCATACGCGAGGACTATCATGAACCTACCGTTCTTTCGGACGAAACCCTTTGGTATTTCGGCCAGTATCTCTGGCCGGTCGCTCCTCTTTATGACCCCAACGGAAACCTTTTCAATGACCTTGCTCTCCGCTTCAGCCGTGGAGGTCAGAGAACCATATCCAACACTACTTCGGCAAATCAGTTCAACTTTGTTCTGACTCCAGTGAAGGGATGGCGGATAGTAGGTGACGTGAACTATAGGTACCGTTCCTATTTCAACAAGATAGTGGACAAGGAAGTATGGCAGACCTGCATCGATGGTGTCACAAAGGGCTCTTCATGGGACTATCACACAGGGGTTGCAAATGATGACGGCAGAAACCAGTATGTCAATATCAATGCCTACACCGACTATGAGAACAATATAGCCGGGAATTATTTCAAACTCATGACCGGTGTGCAGATGGAGTCATATTCCGTAAATTCTACATATGCCAAGCGTGAAGGGCTCATCGTTCCGGACATTTCTTCGCTTGACACGACGTCCGGACTCTTCAACGGTGAAAAGGTCAGTCCGATTGTTGGAGGCGGTTCTTCCGCTTGGAGGACTCTGGGTTTCTTCGGACGTCTGAACTACAACTATAGGGAGCGCTATCTTCTGGAGGGAAATCTACGTTACGACGGATCGTCACGCTTCGCTGCTGACAAACGCTGGGGACTATTCCCATCAGTTTCGGCAGGATGGAATATTGCCAAGGAGCCGTTCTTCGAGCCCGCACAGCGCTGGGTCAACACCCTGAAGTTTAGGGCGTCGTATGGCTCCCTTGGAAACCAAAACACAAGTTCGTTCTACCCGACATTCGCGCTTATGAACTTTGCAAATTCCCAGGGAAGTTGGCTCATTGACGGCAAGAAAACCAACATCGCCTGGCCGGCCTCACTCATAAGTTCTTCCCTCACGTGGGAAAAAGTGAAGTCGTGGAATGTCGGCCTTGATGTCACGGCCTTCGACGGCCGCCTCAATTCGTCGATAGAGGGCTATGTAAGAAGAACTGAGGATATGATAGGCCCGGCGGACGAACTTCCTGTAATACTCGGAACCGCAGTACCTTATACAAACAATACCGACCTCCGGACTACAGGGTTCGAGTTTGAGATTTCTTGGAACGACAGAGCCTTCGACCAACTTGACTATGGAGTGCGCTTTGTCCTTTCCGACGCAGTTACGAGAATTACGAGATATTCCAATCCTTCGCAAACTCTTTCTACCTACTATGAGGGAATGACTCTAGGAGAGTTCTGGGGGTATGAGTCCGTCGGCATCGCGCGCAGCGAAGACCAGATGCTCGAACATCTTATGACCCTTCCGAACGGAGGGCAGACCGCGCTTGGTTCCAACTGGCGTGCCGGCGATGTAATGTACAGAGACTTGAACGAGGACGGCAAGATTGACACCGGCTCATATACGCTTGATGATCACGGCGACCTTAAGATAATCGGCAACACCACGCCGCGCTACAATTACGCATTCGATATAAACCTTGCATGGAAAGGTATCGACCTGCGTATGTTCCTTCAGGGCGTAGGCAAGCGAGACTATTTCCAGAAAGGAAAGTATTTCTTCGGCAGTTGCGGATGGAGTAAATGGGGTACCATGGTTCTCCGCCAGCATCTAGACTATTTCCGTGATGATCCGGAAAGCCCTCTCGGACTCAATACGGACGGCTATTACCCGAGACCTTACCTCGATTCAGAGAAGAATGTCCAGTGGCAGAGCATGTATGTCCAGGACGCTTCCTACCTGAGACTGAAGAATCTTCAGATAGGATACACATTCCCGCAGACTCTGACAAAGAAAATAGGCATACAGAACCTGAGACTTTATTTCTCGGGAGAGAACCTCTTGACGTTCACTAAGATGACTAATCTCTTTGATCCAGAGACCATCGGTGAGAACGAGACAGGAAATGTCTATCCTCTTTCTCGGACATACTCTTTCGGCTTAAGCGTCACTTTCTAAATAATAACGAATATGAAAAGAATAATAAGATATTCCGGCGTTTTGGCGGCCATTTCACTTGTGACTGTCTCATGCAATGCTTTCCTTGACCTGCAGCCGGAGTCAAATCTCTCTCCAACTCAGTACCTTACCACGGAGGATAATCTTGCGGCATACGCCACGGACCTCTACAATATGTTTCCGGTCCATGGTCAGACAAGCTGGGGAACATGGAAGAACGACAGCGATACGGATAATATGGCGTATGCCAACCCGAGCGATGCCTTTGCCCCTGGTTATTGGAAAGTCGGGCAGACCGGCGGCAGTTATGAATTTACGGGAATCTACCGTTGCAACTACTTTTTTGACAATGTCCTTGAAAATTTTGAGGCAGGGAAGATAACAGGAACGGCGGCGAATATACGCCACTACATCGGGGAAGTCTATTTTTTCCGGGCATGGCAATATTATCTCAAACTTCAGTCTCTCGGGGACTTTCCGATAGTCACTCGTCTTCTCGAAGATGATCTTCAGGCTCTTACGGCAGAGAGCATCCGCCAACCGAGGAATGAAGTCGCTAGGTTCATCCTTTCCGACCTTGACAAGTCCATTGAGTATATGGCCGATGTAGCTCCTCGCGGCGGTAGCAATAGGCTGTCCAAGGACTGCGCCCACCTGATGAAGTCACGTGTGGCCCTATATGAGGGAACCTGGCTGAAGTATTTCAAGGGCACGGCATTCGTGCCTGGAGGCGACGGCTGGCCCGGTCAGGCAAGTCATCCGGACTACCAATACCCTTCCGGCAACATAGATTCCGAAATCGCTGCTTTCCTCAAGATTGCAATGACCGAGGCAAAGATTGTGGCCGACCGGCATCCGCTCACCTCAAGCACTGGACATTTCCAGTCATCGGCTGAGGCGGTCGCGAATCCATATTTCGACATGTTCGGTGACACGGATATGTCAAAATATGGCGAAGTACTGCTCTGGAAGGCATATAGCGTCGCGGAGGGTGTGACCAACTCCGTCGTTGAGTTCGCGTCGGCCGCCAATCAGGGTTATGGCATAACAAAGAGTATGGTCGATGCCTTTGTCATGGCGAACGGTCTTCCGATTTATGCGGCTGGGAGCGGCTACGCGGGAGATGCGGACCTTCTTAAAGTTACTGAAGATCGTGACTCTCGTGCGCAGATATTTATAAAGAGGCCGGGCGACACGAATCTTCACAGTGAGCCAGGTCCGGAGTCCTATCAGATGGAGCCTTGGCCGAACATTGTCAACTCCACGGCGTCGATGCGCTACACCACCGGATATGCTCTTCGTAAGGGCCTTAACTTCGATGGTTCCCAATCTGTCCGGGACAAGAGTTATGTCGGTTCCATTGTATTCAGGTCTGCGGAAGCATATCTGAACTACATTGAGGCCTGCTACGAAGCGATGGGTGCACTTGATGCCGATGCCGAGAGGTACTGGACTGCAATCCGTGACCGCTCGAAAGTCGGCAACTGGCAGACTACGATAGACAATACGGACATGGAAAAAGAGAAGGAGACGGACTGGGGCGCATATTCCGCTGGGAAACTTGTGGATGCCACCCTCTTCAACATCCGCCGCGAAAGGCGCTGCGAACTGATGGCAGAGGGCTTCCGCGCAGCCGATGTCCGCCGCTGGAGGTCTATGGATCAGATGATCGACACACCTTATCATGTGCTTGGCGTCAATGTGTGGGAAAGCCTCAGCTCCAATCCGGACTTCCTTGTTGCCAATGGCAACAACCTCAAGGAAGGCGAGAACATTTCGCCGAAAGATTTTAGCAAGTACTGCGCTCCGTACCACATCCTCTCGAACAACCGTGCCTATGAGGGCTACAGATGGAGGATGGCTCACTATCTCGACCCTATCGCGGTGCAACATTTTCTGATAACTGGCGGAGGTTCTGCAGACAATTCGACACTTTATCAAAATCCAGGGTGGCCGATTCAGGCCGGACAAGGTGCAGAATAGACTGAAAATGAGAAAGATTGCACTTCTTACGGCATCGTTTGCCATTTTGTTATCCTGTTCGGGGACAGCGAACCCCGGCGGGAATACACCTCCGGTTATGGTCTCGCGGGAGTTTCGTCTGACCGTTGACGGAAAACCATTCCTTATGCTCGGGGCCCAACTCCGCACTGACTATTTTCTTCAGCTTGACGGGCGCGATGTCGATAATCTTGACGACTATTTTTCGCTTGCTGCGGGTCTGAACATCACCTGCGTACAGGTTCCTGTGGCTTGGAGTGATGTCGAGACCGGATTTGACGAATATTCCGACAAGATTGTCAATGCCTACATTGACTATTGCGAGAAATATGGGATGAAGTTGGAAATTCTATGGTTCGGAAGTTATATGTGTGGCTATTCGGTCGAGGGGTATATCCCAGCCTATGTCATAGCCGACACGGTGACATATCCAGAATTGAATCCGTCCGCGGCATATCAGGGATGGCTCGGAAAACAGTTCTATCTCAAGCCGGGAAATACGAAACTTGTTGCACGGGAGGTTAAGGCCATGTCGAAGATGATGGAATTCATCGATGAGCACGACCGTAGTAATGGGTGTCCTCACACGGTAATCGGCATTCAGATTGAGAACGAGCCTGATATGTTGGCGACAAGACACAATGCAGCGCACGGTTATTCTGCGACCGACCTTTGGCCGAGCCTTCTGTACCATTTGAACGAACTCGGCAAGGCTGTCAAGTCTTCCTCTTACAACTGCTACACCCGTGTGAACCAGACCGTCACTTACGACGACTGGATTTCTTGGAGCAGGAGAATCGTTGAACGAGAAGGCATTGACTATGTGGGATTCGACCCTTATGTGAATGATGTCGGGACTCTCGCTGACTGGCTGTCGCAGATTCAGGGCATTCCGGGCAACTTTTCGCACATCGCGGAAAACGGCGGAGAGTTCATGAACAATGACCTTCTGACGCTTAAGGCTCTGACGATGGGCTGCGGATACGAGGTTTTTGAGGTTATCACCACTCCTCATCGATACCTTGTGGATTGGACGCTGCGCGGGGTCTATAATCCGGACTTTACTCCTAAACCGCAGACGCAAAGGCTTATAGATGCCTACGGAATATTTCGTGCGGCGTGGTATGACTTTGCCGTAGCATCTCCGGAGAAAATGAAAGGATTTAACCTTGGGTCTTCTGATGGGAAGAATACTGCTTCGGAGTCATTTGTCACGTCCTTCGGAAAAATCGGATGGGAAACCACCTCACGTGGAGTAGCTTTCGCGATAGAAGGCTCCGGATACATCACTGTTGGATCAACTAAGGCTGATGTCCTTTCTTTCGATTTCGCGGCTGCGTCAATAGGAATAGGTCATTATGATGCCGCAGGAAAATGGATTAAAACTTCTGATGTCGTGCCTCCGGCAGATGGAAGACTGTCTTTGTTTCCATGTAGAGTTTACAGAATAACGTTAAAATAAGAGATAATAATATGAAGAAAATTTGGTTTTTATTGACTGCCATAGCAGCGTTGATTACCGCCTGCAACAAGACGGAAATACCTTCAATCTTGACGGATATCGAGGAACTTTCTATTACATCGGATGGCGGTATCTTTGACGTGAAAGTAACGTCAAATGTTCCTACAAGGACAGAGATTACATACGAGGATGGCTCTGATTGGATTTTCCTTATGCCGAAGGTTCTTAAAGGAGATGGTACTCTCAATTTCACAATAAGCAAGTTTCTCGACTATGACGCTGTCCGCAAGGCGACGGCGACGATTACCGGCGACGGCGTGGCTAAAGTCATCACGATCGTTCAGACTGGGCGTCCTAAGCCAGAGGTGACGGAACTGGATCTTGATTCATACAATGTGTATTCGGATGTTGAGGGTGGCTCTTATGAGATTTCCGTCTCGACTGCCGGAGACTGGATGGCAAGCGTTGGTGGAGAGGCTGCCTGGTGTACTCTAGAGAATGGTTCTGGTTCGGGAGTGGGAAAGTTTGTGATAAAGGTAGCTGAATCCACGGATTACCAATACCGCACTGCGGAGGTAAATGTCATCTCCGGACAACTTAAAAGGATGGTCCTTGTCCAACATGTCGGGACAAAAATAGGCAGTCTTGTATGGGCAAACGCGAATGTTGATGAACCAGATACATTCGGAAAGAACTGTCAGGTGCGCGGAAAACTCTATCAGTGGAATTCCAAGGTTGGATTTCCTACATATTCTGCGAACGACCATGGCGAACCTGAAAGACCGATACCTGGATACGTCGGTGGGGCGAAGGATGCTCATTCCGAGACTTGGACGGAAGAAAATGATCCTTGTCCTGAAGGGTGGAGAGTCCCGACAATTGATGAACTCTGCACTCTTATCGGGCACGAAAAGAACGAAAAAATGTTCTGGTTTGACTATTGGATGACTAACGGTATGTCTGTTGCCGGTGTCTATGCAGGACTTGATAGGGAAGTTATGAAGGCCGAGTCTGGGCTAGGACATATGAAAGGTGCAATCTTCATCCCTCAGGCAGGTCTTATAGACAGGGATAGTTGCCTTCAGACAGACTGGTGGGATGTTGCCTTGTGGAGCTGTACTAATGTGGGGCAGACCTGGGATATGCGTGCCGTGTGGATGAATGGTGATCAAAATTATAGTGTTACTGATTGGAGAGGCAGTATGTGTGCTCTATCCGTCCGCTGTGTCCTAAAATAGTTCTTTGATTTTTTAACTTGCGTCCGCTTCCAATATGTACAGCAATTGGAAGCGGATGAATAATAATCTCTTTATGTGATGAAAAAGATTTGTATTACAAAGGAGTGGGAATTTTTTTTGATTCCTGTATTCCTATTGATGTTGGCATCTTGTACGCAGGTTTCAAAACCGCAGCCTGTTATCTTCGATACGGATATGGGAAATGATGTCGATGACGCGCTTGCGCTCGCGATGCTCCACCACTATGCCGATGAGGGGGAGGTTCAGCTTCTCGGGGTTATGATTAACAAGAATGATCCTGCCTCTGCGGAGTATATAGATATGGTGGACAGCTATTATGGATATGGTTCCGTTCCGATTGCGATTGCGGAAAGACCGGCGGACTCGAGTGCGGACGGACGCAATGCCGCAGGGCAGAATTTCGTGGAGGCAGTGGTGTCGAAGTGTGGTTTTTCTCGAAGTGTGAAGGATTATTCGGCGCTGCCTTCCGCAGTGAAACTCTACCGTCAGTTGCTTGCGGGACAGCCTGACCGTTCTGTTACAATCATTTCCACCGGATTCTCGACAAATCTTGCGGCTCTGCTCGACTCTCCTGCGGATGACATATCCCCGCTGACAGGACACGAACTTCTATCGCGGAAAGTGAAACTTGTGTCCGTGATGGCTGGCAATTTCCGGGAAGAGGGGCAGGACAGATTTCCTGAATACAATGTTGTGAGAGACATTCCATCCGCACGGAAATTCTTCGCAGAATGTCCTGTTCCTGTCGCTGTGTCCCCGTTCGAACTTGGTTGGGAAATTTGCTATCCGGCATCCTCAATTGAGTCCAATCTCGGCTATGATACGCTGAATCCGGTCGTTGAGGCTTACAAGGAATATCTTCCTATGCCGTACAACCGTCCGACCTGGGACCTGACCGCGGTTCTCTATGCCGTGGAAAAACCGCAGGAGTTCAGTACAGGTTCTTTGGGTACAGTTTCCATTGATGATTGCGGAATGTCAACATTCATTGCATCTGAAAGTGGTCTGCATCGGATTTTGTCTGCAGATCCATCTGCCCGTCAATCCATTCTCGATCGTTTGGTTGAGCTTACGACAAAGGCAAATTGACGACATTATTGGATGACACTCAACTTCTTCAGTTTTTCCAAATCGAGATTTGTGCATTTGGCAACAATGTCGGCAGGAACACCCGCTTGAAGGAATTTTTGTGCGGTCTGGAGTACGGCTTCTTCTCGCCCTTCCCGTCGGGCGGCTTTAATCATACCTTTGGTTCTGAAATCTTCCAACATAATCCTTGTATATAATTGTTTCTGCTCTTTGTTGAAGTTGGCGACTTTCGCGGCTTTGAACAGTCTCAACATCATCCTATCCTTCACCCAATCAGGCACTTCGGGCATTTGCCCCATGTTCTTGAACATATAGCACCAACGGTCAAGGTCGGTTTTGCACTGCTTGGGTGTCTTGTCGAAATGAGCCAATGCTGCAAATATAATACAAATAGTTGCAGGTGCAAGTTCGTGAGTCGATTTTTCCATCATTGTGTATGATGAATAGAGTCTTGGGGCGTATGAAATCCCGTCCTCTTCTTTTGGCTCTCCGGCGAGCAGTATTATGACATATACCGGCTTTAGGTCTGAACTTTCGCCCCCACGCTTAAGGTTGTCGTAATAGATTCGGCTTGCGTAACCCATAAATCTTTTGAACAAATCGTCTTCGCTGCATCTTTGGACTTCGAGGTCAAAGGAAATTCCTTTGTCATCGACTGCACACAAATCGACTACCGATTTCTTTCCTCCATTGCTGCCTGGGACGAATTCTGTTGGTTTCAGTTTGATACTTTTGACTGTTCTTTCTCCTTGTAGCATCACATTGATTAAATCAACGAGCAGGTCTTCATTGTCACGACAGGTGAAGATGGTTTTGAAGCCCGCGTCCGATAGTAGGTCTGCGAATACGGTGCTACCGAGAATCTTGGTTCCAATCTCATCAATGTCGTCATAAACCTCAAATTCATTCGCATCCAAATATGTTTTGTTCTCTTCCATATTATTACAGTATTGTATAAATATCCTTTTGTTGTTCGCAGATGGCGATTACAATAGTCGGAAGAAAAAATGGTATCATCACCAGACATAAAAAAAAGAAATGTAAAGTTTTTCTTTTTCTTTATGGTTTTTCTTTTTCTTTATGTTCTGATGCAGATTTCTTTCTTGTTTTTGCGCAAGTAATAGTGGACTTGCGCAAAATAATTTTGATGAGAAGTTCAATTTAATCCCTTTTGCGGGTTGTTTTTAACGAGAATTGTTGATAATTTTGCGCAAACGATTGTGCCGGATGTCGGCGCATTTTGTCCAAGACCGATATATTATTAACACATCAAATCTGATACTATGTTTATTGCAAACAGTCAATTTTTGGCGGTCATCCTTTGTTTCATCACGATGCTCTGTTGGGGTTCGTGGGGAAACACACAGAAAATGGCCGCGAAGAGCTGGAGATATGAGCTCTTCTATTGGGATTACGTGATAGGAATGGTTCTATTTTCCCTGATTCTTGCCTTCACGCTCGGCTCGTTCGGCTCGGAAGGACGTCATTTCATTGATGACCTCGCTCAGGCCGACATCAACAGCATCGCGTGGGTTCTTCTCGGTGCGGTTGTTTTCAATGTCTCCAACATCCTTCTTTCGGCATCGACTTCCAAGGCCGGAATGTCGGTAGCTTTCCCTCTTGGAGTGGGACTCGCTTTGGTTATAGGAGTTGTCAACAACCTTATTTTCCATCCGAAACCTTCGACAAACATCCCGCTCCTGCTTGTCGGTGTCGCTCTCGTCGTTGTTGCAATCGTCTGCAACGGAGTCGCTTCAGGCAAGGTTGACAAATCTGAAAGGGACCCGAGGGAAAACCGTATGGGACTGATTTATGCGGTTCTTGCCGGCGTGATAATGTCCTTCTTCTCGGCTTTGGTCTATAACGGAATCGACATCAACAACATACACAACCCGGCTGCGGGAATGCTCACTCCATATTCCGGAACGGTGATTTTCGCCTTCGGAGTCCTCATCAGCAACTTCCTCTTCAACTGTGTGTTCACGCTTAATGACTCCTCAAAGCCTGGTGTGAGGTTTGCGGACTATTTCAAGGGTGATGCCAAGACCCATCTCGTCGGCATGCTCGGTGGTGCAATCTGGTGTCTCGGTACCGGTCTCAATTATGTGTCGGCAGGCACAGCCGGAGCTGCGGTCAGCTATGCCCTCGGTCAGGGAGCTCCACTTATTGCCGCCATTTGGGGCGTGTTCATTTGGAAGGAGTTCAAGGGCGCTAAAAAGAGTGTGAACTGGCTTCTTGCCCTTATGTTCATCCTCTTCATCGCGGGTCTTGGTCTGATTATAGCTTCGGGTAACTAAAAGAATCCGTAGAAAACTCTAACAGCCCGACTTTGAGCAATAAGCACATAGCCGGGCTGTTGTTTTAAATCGAAGCAATCCGCAACTTGTAAAAGCACCTGGGCCTTGTGATGTGTATTTGAGATGGAGTGCAAGGCGGGCGGAGAAGATAAAACCGCAGCAACCTTCAAGACGCATCAGCGTCGTGCGTAGCGCAACGAAGCGAAGCCCCGTGGGATGGCGTTCCGTGGAGCACCACCTCCCCTTCGAGGGGACGGGAGGGGTCTAAAGGATGGTGAGGATTTTATCAAGCCGCCCAACGCGGCAATCCGCTCAAATACACATCACAAGTTATCGCGTTCGATGTCCTTAAAGTACTTATAAGTATCCACCATCAAACAACCAGCCGCCAACTCGTCGCAGACGATAATTCCATGACGGTGATTCTGAAGAGCCGAAAGCGTGCAAGTATGCGAATAAGCACCCTCCACCGCCTGCTGAACGGCGCGTGCCTTCTTGTGGCCGAATGCAAGCACAAGCACCTCCTTGGAATCCATCACCGTTCCCACTCCTACAGTGAGGGCGAGGGCAGGGACCTTATTCATATCGCCGTCAAAGAAACGGGCATTCACCACTCTTGTGTCGTATGTGAGTGTTTTGACACGGGTGCGGGAAACCAAAGATGAGAACGGCTCGTTGAATGCAAGGTGACCGTCCTCACCGACACCGCCCATAAAGAGGTCGATTCCGCCGGCTGCCTTGATGCGCTCCTCGTAGGATGCGCACTCTGCTTCGAGATCTTCTGCGTTTCCGTTGAGGATGTTGATATTCTCCTTCGGAACATCCACATGGTCGAAGAAATTGTGTGCCATAAAGCTGTGGTAACTCTCAGGGTGTGACTCCGGTAGGCCTACATACTCGTCCATGTTGAATGTAATCACATTCTTGAATGAAACTTCGCCCGCCTTGTAGAGACGGATGAGTTCATTGTAAGTTCCGAGCGGAGTCGAGCCTGTCGGCAGACCCAGAACGAATGGTTTGTCAGTCACAGCGGCTTTCGCCTTGATGCGTGAAACAATATACCGCGCAGCCCAAACCGAGCCCTGCGCTCCCTCATTTTCAATAATAACTCTCATATTTAGAATAGCTTAACAAATACTTCAATAGCCTGATACTCCGCCATACCCATCTCGTCATAAAGACGAGCGGTGTTCTGAGTGCGCTCCTCAGCCCTCTGCCAAAACTCCCTGCTATCCTCGCCAGGGAACGGAACAATATCCTTCTGGCTGAGGTGCCTGTAGATTGCGTGACGTTTCATAATCAGCTCGTCCGGACTGAGCGGAACCGCCATATCCACACGGCCGAGCTCCCACTCCATCCAAGCGCCCCTATAGAGCCATACATGGCAGTGCTTAAGCCACTCCTCGCCTTCGCATTGACGCAGCGCCTCAAGAACAGCTTCTGTGCAAACCCTATGAGTTCCGTGCGGGTCAGCGAGGTCGCCTGCAACATAAATCTGGTCCGGCTGAACCTTGTGGAGGAGTTCGAGAATGATGTCTATATCCTTCTGAGTCCTCTCTCCCTTCTTGATGCCTCCTGTCTCATAGAACGGAAGGTTGAGGAAGTGAGCGTTTGTGTCGGCGTTAAGACCGAAAGAACGCACTGCTGCGCGTGCCTCGGAACGACGGATTGCGGCCTTGATGTTCAGAAGTTCGCGCGGTTCCGGCTCTCCGGGGCGTTTCGTTGCGATGATTGCCTTCACCTTCTCGAAATCATCACCATAGCCAAGTTCGTGAATGGCATCCATGTGCTGGAGGACCACGTCGTCATGCACTGCAACGTTGCCTGAAGTCTCGTAAGCTACGTGGACATTATGTCCCTGCTGCACCAGACGGATGAATGTACCTCCCATAGAGATGACGTCGTCGTCAGGGTGAGGGGAGAAAATGAGCACATTCTTCGGGAACGGTGTGGAAGGAACCGGCCTTGTGCTGTCGTCAGCGTTCGGTTTTCCGCCCGGCCATCCCGTAATCGTGTGCTGGAGGTCGTTGAATACATCTATGTTAATCTTGTCGAACGGGCCCTTGAGCTCAAGAAGCTCTCCGAGTGAGTTGTCCAGATAGTCCTTGTGCGTGAGTTTGAGAATCGGCTTGTGAACCTGTCCGCAGAGCCATACTACAGCTTTTCTTATGAACTTCGGCGTCCATTCGCACGGACCGATGAGCCACGGTGCGACAAAGCGAGTGAGGTTTGCAGAGGAGTTCTCGTCCGTGTAGAATGTCACGTTATCGTGCTGCTGGAGAAGAGATGCCGGATATTCTGACGTCATTTCTCCCTCGACCACCTTCCGGACTGCCGTGGCCTTGTCCTCTCCCCAAGCCATGAGGACTATCTTCTTCGCGGAGAGCATCGTGCTGATACCCATTGTGATTGCCGTCTTCGGGGTGAGGTCCACGTTGCCCTTGAAGTTCTTGGCCTGTCGGTTGCGTGACCGATAGCCAAGAATGACGACCCTCGTGCGGCTCTTGTCGGACGAGCCGGCCTCGTTGAACCCGATTTGTCCGAGCTCTCCGATACCCATCACAAGAAGGTCGAGATTTCTCGCAAGTCTGTCATATTCCGCACAATACGCGCTGACTTCCGACCTGCTTGCGGTGCCGTCCGGGAAATGGACGTTCTTCTCCTGAAAATCCACAAGGTTGATGAGCTCCTCGTGGAGGCAGGTGTTGCGGCTGGTCTTTTCAATTCCGTTGCACGGATAGTATTCGTCTATGCTGAAAAGTTCCACGTCCTTGAATGAAACGAGCCCCTTTGCATACTTGTTTGCCAGAATCTGGTAGAGGGTCCTCGGTGACGATCCGGTGCTGAGACCGAGTCTGAGCTTTCCGCCGTTAGCCTTTATCTCATCGACAATGAGGTCGGCTACTGCCTCGCTCGCGTCCGCCGGTTCGGAGAAAATCTCGGTAGGAATCTTTTCGTAGCTGTGAAGAATGTCATTAGGAATGCTGTCTGGAATCAGACCACCATCCTTTGGAAGAGAAAAATGTGGCATATCTAAACCTTTATGAAGTGAATTGCAAATTTACAAAATATTCGTTGAATATGCCCTTTTATTGAAATATTCTTATTCCTCGCTATATGACGAAAAATTCGTATCTTTGTGAGTTATATATATCATATATGAGCGAAAAATATACAGAAGAAAAAAATATAATCGAGGACATCGCGGGAAAGGAATATGAGCACGGGTTCGTGACGGATCTCGAGCAGGAATTCATTCCCAAGGGTCTGAATGAGGACATCGTACGTCTCATCTCGGCGAAAAAGGAGGAACCTCAGTGGTTGCTGGATTTCCGTCTGGACGCTTTTCGTAAGTGGAAAGGGATGAAGGTCCCGACGTGGGGGCATCTGGACATCCCGGAAATTGATTTCCAAGACATTATATATTATGCCGCCCCTAAGAAGGACAGCGACCGTCCGAAAGAGATTGATCCCGAGCTTGAAAAGACTTTCGACAAATTGGGAATACCTCTTCACGAGCGCGAGACCCTCGCAGGTGTGGCTGTGGATGCCGTCTTCGATTCCGTTTCGGTGAAGACGACTTTCCGTGCCGCTCTCCAGGAGAAAGGAATCATATTCTGCTCGTTCTCTGAGGCCGTGCGTGAGCATCCGGACCTTGTTCGGAAATATCTTGCCACTGTCGTGCCTTCCGGAGACAACTTCTACGCCGCGCTCAATTCCGCAGTTTTCAGCGACGGGTCGTTCTGCTACATCCCGAAAGGAGTCCGCTGTCCGATGGAACTTTCCAGCTACTTCCGCATCAACGCCAAGGGCACCGGGCAGTTTGAGCGTACGCTCATCGTTGCCGACGAGGGCTCGTATGTGAGCTATATGGAAGGCTGTACCGCCCCGATGCGCGACGAGAATCAACTGCATGCGGCAGTCGTGGAGATTGTCGTCGAAAAGGACGCGGACGTGAAATATTCGACCGTCCAGAACTGGTATCCTGGCGACGCCGAGGGTCGTGGAGGAATCTTCAACTTCGTGACAAAGAGGGGAATATGCAAGGGAAGCGGAAGCCACCTGTCATGGACTCAGGTCGAGACCGGTTCCGCAATCACTTGGAAATATCCGTCCACGATTCTGAAGGGGGACAACTCATCGTCGGAGTTTTACTCAGTTGCCGTCACGAACAACTTTCAGCAGGCAGACACGGGAACCAAGATGATACACATCGGACGCAATACACGCAGCCGCATCGTCAGCAAGGGGATCTCCGCCGGGCATAGTCAGAACAGCTACCGGGGACTCGTCAAAATGCTTCCAGGGGCGGACAATGCGAGAAACTACTCCCAATGCGACAGCCTTCTCATCGGCTCACGCTGCGGGGCTCACACTTTCCCTGATATTCAGAACTCCAACCCGACGGCCGTAGTGGAGCACGAAGCGACGACTTCGAAAATCAGTGAGGACCAACTGTTCTACTGCAACCAGAGGGGTATAGGGCAGGAGGATGCCGTGGGACTTATAGTTAACGGATACGCGAAGGAAGTCCTCGCCAAACTTCCGATGGAGTTTGCCGTCGAGGCGCAAAAGCTTCTGTCAGTGTCACTTGAGGGCTCTGTAGGATGATGATGTTTTGATAAAATGGATTGGATAAATTATACATTATTTACTCTTGGAGCAGACCGTCCGGTGCTGCTGATTGACCTCATCACCTCGGTGTTGGGGCTGACCTGCGTGTTTCTTGCCGGTCGCAACAGCAAGTATAACTTCTGGGTGGGCTACCTCTACACGGCGGCCCTATTCCTCATGTTCTGGAACAAGCACTTGTACGCATCTCTGATTCTTCAGCCAATCTCGTTGGGTATCAACATCCTGGGGCATTGGCGCTGGACTCATCCGAAGGCCGGAGAGCAGTCATCCGAGGAGGCCGGTGAACTGAAAGTGTCCATGTTGACTTGGCCGCAGAGAATGGTTGCAGTAGTTTCGGTGTTCGTCCTCGCCGGAGTCTGGGGCTGGCTGATTCACAGGCTCGGCACAGTCTGGGCTCCGGGTAAGTTCCCTGCCGATCCGGTGCCTTACCTGGATGCCTGCGTAACCGTGCTTATACTTGTGGCACAGTTCCTCTCCGCGCTCAAGAAGTGGGATTGCTGGGTGGCGTGGCTGCTTGTGAATATAACCCAACTTGCGCTGCACATCTCTGTGGGACATGTGTTTATGCCGATAATCTGCGGACTCTACCTCATCAACGGCATAGCATCGCTGTTCTCGTGGATGAAACTATACAGGAAGAACGCCTGAAGAGTGTATGCGCCGGAAGCCGCTGAATTTGTGAGCCTTTTGCGGGCCGAGTTTTGGATAAAATTAAACAATATATAAACAGATAGATATATGTCTGACATCATACTTAAAATAAAGGGTCTGAAAGCCGGAATCGAAGGAAAGGAAATCCTCAAGGGCATAGACCTCGAAATCAGAAAAGGGGAAATTCACGCCTTTATGGGGCCTAACGGCGCCGGAAAGAGCACTCTCAGTTCCGTGCTCGCCGGGAAACCGCAGTACACGGTCACCGAAGGCACAATCGAGTATATGGGAAAGGACCTTCTGGCCATGTCTCCGGAGGAACGTTCTTGGGCCGGCATTTTCATGTCCTTTCAGTACCCGGTCGAGATACCTGGAGTCAGCATTACTAATTTTATGAAAACCGCCGTCAATTCGCATCGCGAGGCCAAGGGACTTGAGCCGATGAAGGCCGGTGAGTTTCTGAAGCTGCTCCGCGAAAAGATGGCTTTCGTGCAGATGAGGCCGGAGTTCGCGAAGAGGGAAGTGAATGTGGGATTTTCCGGAGGCGAGAAGAAGCGTAATGAGATTTTCCAGATGGCGATGCTCGATCCTGTACTCTCAATTCTTGACGAAACTGACAGCGGGCTGGACGTGGATGCGCTCAGAATCGTCGCAAACGGAGTGAATGCGCTCCACACTCCGGAGAAAGCCTCAATCGTGATCACTCACTATCAGAGACTTCTGGAGTACATAGTCCCTGATGTCGTGCATGTCCTGAAGGATGGCCGCATCGTCAAGACGGCCGGGAAGGAGCTTGTCGATTTCATTGAGGAGAATGGTTATGACAAACTTTAGGACATATTTTGTTGGACGCGACGTCGTTCCTGAGACGATTGTCCTTGGGCGCGATGAGGAACTTTCCGTCCTGCTTATCGCTCTTCCAGGGGTCAGTGCGGACGTTTCGCTGAAAGTTGACCTGAACGGCGAGGGTGCACGGTTTGCCCTTAACGGTGTCGGCATATCCACGGCCGATGAGAAAATCCGTGTGCATGTCGAACTTAGACACAATGTGCCGGGATGCTCTTCGTCGCAGCTTTTCAAGAATCTTGTGGGCGGCATGGCTCGGGTCGATTTCTACGGCCGCATCATCGTGGCTCAGGATGCGCAGAAAACTGAGGCCTACCAGGCAAATCACAATCTGCTTCTTTCCGATACGGCCCGCGTGAATACCAAACCGCAGCTTGAAATCTACGCAGACGACGTGAAATGCTCCCACGGAGCCACAATCGGCAAACTCAACGAGGACGAGCAGTTCTATATGCGCTCGCGGGGCATCTCCCTTGCGGAGGCAAGGTTCCTCCAGATGATTTCGTTTGTGTCACCGGTGTTTGAACTTGTCCCGGAAGAAACGGAGCGCGAAAGACTCAGGAACGAAGTCGAGGCTGAACTCCGGACGATACGTCTTTAGAAGCTGCATCTTGTGTTGATTTTGCAGAAACCTGAACGCAGATATGATTACTTACCCCAATGTCAAGGTCAATCTCGGCCTGAACGTGCTTCGCAGACGTCCTGACGGCTACCACGACATCGAGACCCTCTTCGTCCCCTATTTCGGGATGACGGACGTTCTGGAAATTGTTCCGGCAGACGAGTTCTCTATTCGCATCACCTCCTCCAAGCCCGGTATTCCGGACTGGGACCCGATGTCGGATCTTTGTGCAAAAGCATGGAGGCTGATGAATGAGCGGTTCGGGGTCGGGCCGGTTGCTGTTTTACTCGAAAAACGCAATCCTGTAGGAGGCGGGCTCGGTGGCGGCTCATCTGACGGTGCATTCACGCTTAAGATGCTGAACGAGATTTTTTCGCTCGACCTCGCGGTGACAGAACTTGCCTCCCTTGCCGCAGAACTCGGAAGCGACTGCCCGTTTTTCATATATAACAGACCCATGATAGGCGAGGGCAGGGGCGAGATACTCTCTGAATTTGACTTGCCTGACATTGATTTGGGCGGTGAGACAAGTTACGGACGATCAAATCTTTGTTCCAATTCAGATTCTGTCTCCCAAGCACGTGCGGCGAAGGAGCTAACTGATGGCGTCGGCAACGGATACCGTCTCGGAGTTATTGCGCTCGACTCCAGTTTGAAAGTTTCTACGGCCCAGGCCTACCGCAGCATAACTCCATCCATTCCCGAGATTAGCCTGCGTGACGCCCTTTCCCATGACATAACGCAGTGGCACGGCCTCTTGAAAAACGACTTTGAACCGGTAATTTCCGCTGCCCATCCTCTTGTTCGGGAGACCATTGAGGCTTGCTATGCCCGAGGATGTGTCTATGCGGCGATGTCCGGGAGCGGCCCCTCCGTTTACTATATAGATAAAAAAAGATAAAAACAGGCCTTCTGCGCACTTCTACGTGTGTTTCCTTCAGGCGTATATAAAAAAGAAAAAAATCTATAAAAAGAGAAATTGGTGGCGAAACGCCCTTATGTGACGCCACTTTTTTGCCGTTTACGTTCTGTTGCCGTTTCTTTGCAGGCGTCGGATTATTGTGCTCCGACGTTACAGAAATCGTTGTGTATGCGTAAACTTATCTTTTTACTGCCCACTGCAGCTGTGCTGACTTGCTGCGGCCTAAAGGAACTTGGAGAAATTGTGCCGGAGCCTGGCATCCCGGACTACATCGATCCTCCGCTTCCGAAAACGGAACTTGTGGTTACGGGGCTTGAATATCCCGAGGGCTATGACTGGAATCGTCCCGAAACGGCGACCGATGCTCCGGACATCGTGATGTATCGCGGAGATAAACTTGTTCTGCGGATTCCGACAGGTGATGGATATTCTGTCTCTGAAGACCTTGATATGCACCGCTATGTCAACGGTCATGTCTACACTGACTATTCCTCCGACACCCACACGATAGTCTCTCGGGACGGGCTTGAGCTTTTCCGCTACCAGGGACGCGAGCGCATCGTGCTGTTGACCGAGCATGACGGCCACGTGTTGACTCTCGGGGAGTCGCGTGGCGGACGCGGCTTTTCTTCCCGTGTCGACGGTGTTCCTGTGTTCATCGGCTTTGACGGCAGTGTGTTTCAGAATGCCGGGGTTTCTCCGGGTGGCGAGCTGAGGTTTTTCTACAGACTGCCGGTGAATTCCACATCTGGCGTGACATATCTGTATTATGCGGTCGTCGGGGCGGACTGCGTGATGATAGAACTGCCCTCGGACATTGTTGAGGCATATGGGTTCGCTTTCCCGGAGACTCCGTCTTCTTCTGCTGCAGAAGAGACCGATGCTGTGGGCGGCATAAAGGTGCTGTGCCGCCGCTCCGTACAGGACGTCCAAGACGCGACGCAGATGGAGATATTCGATGTCGATGCAGGAGAGGGTAAGCCTGTACGTGCTTCAGGGTTCTTCAGTTCTGTCAGAGCCGGGACAGTCCTTTCAGACGCTGCGCCTCTTCTTGCAGTTTTTTCAGTGTCGTCGCTGTTTTCGTCCCGCACAGCCGTATATTCCGGAGCGCGATGCTGGCAGGAATGGAGCCGCAGCGACATTCCGACCGGATTCCGCCATCTGGGGGATTCCGTTGCTGGAATACGCAAGTCTCTATATGGAAGCGGAGTTGATATTCTCTGCAATGGTTATGTGCGTGACACTCTTCCGAAAGGCTACACCACAATGACCGGTGCCGCGCTATGCTGTACCAGCCGTGGAATAAAGGTCGGGATGACTTCGACAAGCGGCGGGCGTGCCATACTCTGGAATGAAGGTAAGGTGGACAGCCTGATGTTCAGGGGAATAGTCACGTCTGTCACAGAGGAGCCTGTCGTCTTGGAGGGCGAATGATGCGGCCTTTGGGAGCAGCCGTTGTTTATGTGGACGCAGGTGAAATAGTCTCGTGGGCTTAATCGGCCCAGGAGAGTGTCCTGGACTGGTCCGGGTTTACGGCTATGTGGACGCGGAGAGTCTCCTCCGGTAGCAGATCTTCGATGTTCTCCGGCCATTCCATCAGGCATAGGCAGCCGCTGTAGAGATAGTCGTCAAGTCCTATGTCTATTGCTTCGGAGTTTTTCGTTATGCGATAGAAGTCAAAGTGATAGATTGATTCCCCTTCGGCAGAGACATATTCGTTTATTATGGTGAACGTCGGGGAGCATACCGGGTCGGTCACGCCGAGACGCTTGCACAGCGCCGTCGTGAACGTGGTCTTGCCTGCGCCCATAGGGGCGTAGAAGGCTATGAGCCTGTGCTCTCCAATCTGTTCGAGGAATTCCCCGGCGGCCCTGTCGAGGTCGTCAGTGTTCCGTATTGTGACAGTGTGTTCCATATCCGCTGCAATTTCCGTTTATGTTTTGTGCGGTTTTCATGCGGGCTTTGCCAATCGTTCCACGGGTGAATGTGCCCTCAAGGTTTCCGCTATCAAAAAAGGAGGCGATTCATCATCGTCTCCTCTTCCTTTGTCGGGGTACTGTGACTCGAACACAGGACCCTCTGGTCCCAAACCAGATGCGCTAGCCAACTGCGCCACACCCCGAATTCCCTCATTTGGGACTGCAAAGATAAGCCACTTTTTGAAAATGACCAAAAATTTTTGAATTTTTTGATATTTTTCTCGGTTTGGACGGACTTTTCTTGCTACCTTTGAATGGAAATGCGCACCTTCTCCGGTCGAAGGGCATAGTTTTTTACAATATGACTCAAGTTTCGCAAGTGCGAAACACCACTTTTGAGCCCTTGTGGCGAGGGTAAGTCCTCTCCCCGAGGGAGAGGATTTAGGAGAGGGGTAACGTGGACAGAAAAAAGTGCGTGGGACTTGAGAGTTTGATAAAAGAGATAAGTTTTATATTCGCAATAAGTTAGAATACTTGCGAAACTTGAAATATGATTACGGCCAAAGACATAACAAAGAGTTTTGGAGACCTTCGGGTTCTCAAAGGAATAAGCCTTGAAATCGGGAAAGGGGAAGTTGTCTCCATCGTCGGTGCCTCTGGTGCCGGCAAATCCACTCTTCTCCAGATTCTCGGTACGCTTTCGCAGCCCGACGGCGGAAGTTTGGCAATTGACGGATACGATGTGCTGTCCATGCGTGGCGACAGGATTTCAGAGTTTCGGAACAGGAAAATCGGGTTCGTCTTTCAGTCGCACCACCTGCTGCCGGAGTTTACGGCGCTTGAGAATGTCATGATTCCGGAATTTATTGCCGGAAGCGGCCGCAGGACTGCCGAGGCGCGGGCCCGGGAACTGCTGTCGGAAGTGGGACTCGAAGACAGGATCGGCCACAAGCCGTCGGAACTTTCCGGAGGCGAGGCACAGCGGGTTGCGATTGCCAGGGCTCTGGTCAACGGCCCGGCCGTGCTCTTTGCCGACGAGCCTTCAGGAAACCTCGACTCCGTGACCAAGCAGGAAATCCACAGGCTATTTTTCGAAATGAGGGAGCGTCACGGGCAGACCATTGTCATAGTCACCCACGACAACGCTCTCGCGGACGAATGCGACAGGAAATTCACCATGCAGGACGGTATGATTCTCAAAGTTGAGTAGCAAAGTGTTTTCTTCCTGCTCCGCGCCCGGATAAGAGTACTCCATAGGCGTCGGACAAAAACAATGACGGAATGGGAGTTTTCAAGTTCAGAAAGTTTGACGTGCGGAACGAGAAGTCCGCGATGAAGGTCAACACGGACGGAGTGCTGCTCGGTGCGCTGATGACCATCACAGGTAACGAACGCCACCTTCTGGACATCGGCACCGGCACCGGTACTATTGCCCTGATGGCCGCCCAGAGGCTATCTGAGATGCCCCCAAGACCACAGGCTCTGTTTGATGAGCAGCAGTCAGAACTATCGAAGGCAGAACTACAGCAGGAGAGCAAGGGCTTTCTGATAGATGCCATTGACATCGACGAGGCATCTGCCGAGGAGGCAGGTGAGAACTTCCGAGACTCCCTCTGGGCCAGAAATCTGCATGTGCACCATTGTCCTCTTTCTGAGTTCTCTTCTGAAGCGTCATTCGATCTGATTTTTTCAAATCCTCCGTTCTTTACGGAAACTCTCCATTCTCCGTCCGAGCGCAAGGCTCGGGCCCGTCACGCAGATGCCCTCCCACTGGAAGAAATAATGGTTTTCGCCGCTCTTAACCTCACGGACGGAGGTCGCCTGAGCCTTGTTCTTCCGTCTGACCGCGAAAAGGAAGCCTCGGAGCTCGCGGCACGGCACGGCCTTCTTCTTCTCCGCCTCGTGGATATACACGGCTCGGACCGAAAGCCTGCATATAGGGTTATGATGGAATTCTCCCGCAACATCGGGCAGAAAACCGCCGCGTCACGGGAGAAAGTTACAATAAATATGAATGGAAAGTATTCAGAACAATATCTAAATATCGTTTCTGATTTTCTGCTTATCTAATCCCGCCTCGTGGACCCATCTCACCTCGTGGACCCATCTCACCTCGTGGACTCATCCCGTCAGGTGGAGGCATTCCCGGCCCGCCCCTGCGCTCACCGTTGAGCCTGTGAATCTGTTCCCTGCGAAAGTCTTCCTCAGCGACAATGAGCCTTGCAATCTGTTCGTCCGTGAGTACTTCGGAAAACTTCTCATAATCAGACATTTCCCAAGCATCCAGATTAGCTCGCGCTTCGAGGTACTTCTTCAAGAGAGTTTGGACGTTTTTCTTTGACTTGAGTGCCTTTTTTAGTGACCTCAGAGCTTCTTGACGCTCGTGGAAAAGTCTGCCTTTCTGCTCCTCGTATTCATTATAGGCCTTCAGAAATGCTTCCGACTCGTCCTTTTGCAGGCCCATCCGTTTAGTGATGAACTCGACCTTTTCGGCCTGGACCTTCTTCCAGAATTCCGGATCCTTCCTTTCGCCTTTTGGCTGGGCTCCCAGGCTGAAAGCCGCCGGGAGCATTGCCAGCACTAACAAACAAACCTTATAAACACTTTTCATTTTTTTAGTTTCTTTTTGGTCCATATTTATCTTCTCATGTCCAGTACACTCCTTCATTTTGCGCATCTTCAGTTGTTGCTGACGATGGAATTGATATCTTCAACCGAAGCTCCTGTATATATCAGATACTCAATAATTTCATCGCTACTGAGAGATGTTGCGGCGTTGTCCGAGTAGAGATAGTGTTCCGATGCCGTCCGCCTGCCGTCAAAAAGCAACATTCCGAAAAAAACGAGAGCGATGGAGGCCGCCACCGAGAAAACCGGCACCATAATCCGGCGAATCTTCCTGCTGCGGGTCTCCTGGATTTCAGGCACGCGCAAGGCCCGCTCCCTCATCGCTTCGAAATATCCATCGGGGACGACGAAAGGATTGCCCTTCAATTTTGTCTTGTCTTTCAAGATGTCCATATCACCATTCTGTTTCATATCACGTTTTTTAGAAACCTTCAAAAAATAACCTGCATCATCTTTTTCATCCTTTTCGCTCTATATTTATTTTCTCATCAGTCGTGTACCTCCAGTACACTCCCTCTTCTAAAAGAAACCTATACTCAAAAATAATTGACAAATCTGAAGCAGTTTATTTTTTTCATGTTTCTTAGACAAACACGATGTTCAAAAGTTTAGACGCGCATCTCGGAATCTCCGGTCAGTTCGTTGCGTATCTTGTTGTAGGCTATGTGGTACGACGCTTTCAGCGCTCCTTCCGATGTTCCGAGAATCCTCGACATTTCCTTGTACTCCACCTCGTCAAAATACCTCATCTCGAACACGAGCCTCTGTTTGTAAGGAAGTTTTGCAATGGCACGATAGAGCGCGGCCTGTGCTTCGTCGCCATTGAAATATGCGTTGCTTTTGACATTCCTGACTGCGGAAGATTCGATATCAGCGGATGAAAGTCGCGAAAGAATGTCCCGTTTCCTCAGAAAATTAAGGCTCTCGTTTATAACTATGCGGTATATCCAAGTGAAGACTTCCGAATCGTAACGAAACTTAGGTAATCCCTTCCATATTTTAATGTAGCAGTTTTGCAGGACATCGTCTGCATCGTCGTGGGAAAACACAAGCCTACGGATGTGCCAATACATCCTTTCGCCGTAGAGTGTGACGATATCGTCAAACGCACCACGGAAATCCTTCGATTTGAGCCTTTCTGCTATGTGCTTTCCTGATGTAATCATAAATATTTATCTTCCAGAGACAAACGCTCATTAGACAAAACTTTTCAACATAAGTTTAGAACGGGTGTTGAAAAATTATCGCAAAAAATGTTCTTTTTATTATATGAACTTACATTTTCTTTGTATAAATTTGTTGGCATTAGTGTAGTGTATGGCCGTTTTCAGCCTTACGCGTGTTAGTTACAATAAATCTTATTTCATTATGACAGTGAAAAACATTTTGGCTGGCGTATGCGGCCTGGCGGCTCTTTTTTGCAGCTGCACGAAAAATGAGCCTGTGCAGAAGCCTGTTGCAGTGGAAGAAGTCAAACTTGATGCCGCGGTGAGAGTTCCGAGGGGTGGTGAGAAACAGCTTGTTGCTGTTGTGCTTCCTGAGGGTGCTACGTATGATGCGGTCGTGTGGTCATCGGACGACGAGACGGTTGCGACGGTTGACGAAAATGGACTTGTGAAGGCTGTAGGACGTGGAGAAACGAAGATAAAGGCTGCTGTTGGAGAGAAGTCGGCAGAATGCACGGTCACTGTCTATGTCGCCGTGACGGGAATCTCTTTGGATAAGACTGAACTTGAGCTCTCAGTAGGGGGCACGTCCGTCAAGCTTGCGGTCGACTTCGAACCTTTCGGTGTGGACGAGAGCGAGAAGGTTGTGACTTGGACAAGTTCAAAGCCTGATGTTGCAACGGTCGCTGAAGACGGAACAGTCTCTCCTGTTGCAGAGGGCGAGGCGACGGTGACGGCAAAGTGTGCCGACTTTACGGCAGAATGCAAGGTGACGGTAATCAAGCCTGCGAAGGTCTGGACGGTCGGGGAATACTATGAAGTTGACGGCGTAAAGGGCGTTGTATGTTGGGTTTCCGACGATGCACAGCATGGAAAGATTGTTTCGTTGGATGAAAAGACTATGCCTTGGTCGTCAGTTGCTGCTTCAACTGGTGCAACAAGCGAGGATGACGGAAAGACGAATACAGAGAAAGTTAAGGACGCCTTCAACTTCACAGGACACGAATCTTTTAAGTGGTGTGCGGATCATGGTGAAGGATGGTACTTTCCGGCAATAACTGAAGTTCATTATTTTCTTGCGGCGAAGGCTGTAATTGATCCTGTGTTAAAGGAGCATGATGGCGCGATTATTCGTGATGGTTTGGATTGGTATTGGTCTTCCACAGAAGGAGAGCAAGGTGAAGGCTCAGAAGCCATCTGCGGATATTTGAATGATGGAAAGGTCGCTTCTTATGGCGATGATAAAGTCAATCCGGAAGGAGTCAACTATGTCCGCGCAATGTACGAGTTTTAATTCGCACCATAAATATTGCACTCATACAAAATGAAATTTATCAACTCTGCTGTCAGGGTCGCATCGGCTCTGGCAGTATTTGCAGTTCTTGCGGTTTCCTGTGGAAAGGAAGCCGAGCCTGTGACACCCGGCGGCGGAAAGACCGAACCCTCAAAACCGGAACCGGTTCCCGAACTTGACGCATTCGAAATCGAGGCTGCCGATGTTACTACATATTCCGTCAACGTCAGCGTGAGGATGCTTGACGAGGGTCTTGAGTACTATGTCGGCGTCGTATCAAAAGCTGAATATGACAGGCTGGGCTCGGATGCGGCGCTCATAGAGGACGACATCAAGGGCTTTCATGATCTGGCGGAGCTCTACGAGGAAGACTACTCCACATTTGTCAAGGAACAGCTGGTCTATACCGAGGATGTTACGGGAAGTATCAACGACCTCAGCGGAGACACGGAATATTATGTTTATGCATTCACTCTCGACGACGACTATCTCGCAGGAAAGGACCTCGTCAAGACGGCGTTCCGCACGTTGAAAGCCGAGCCTGTAAACTGCTCGTTCGGGATAGAGGTCAGCGACGTCACTTCCATGACAGCCGGCATCAAGGTTACGCCGTCGGATAACTCCTGCAGTTATTTTTATAACTATCTTACTGCCGAAGAATACTATGGCGAGGAATATGGCGGAGATGAAGGCATCATTGCAAAGAATATTGAACTCATTCGCGGCGCGGTTGAAATCTATCAAATGATGGGCTATGATGCATCGTTCGGCACATTCCTAACTGTGGGAGAAGATTCGTCTACTGCCAAGCAACTTCGTGCTGGCACGGAATACATTGTGTTCGCATTTGGTCTTGATCCGTCCGGCACCGGAACTACAGCCGTCTACAAGCAGATGTTCACTACGACCGAGCCGGAACCTTCGTCAATGACGTTCGAAGGCGAAGTCTATGACCTCAAGTTCAACGGAGCCAAGATTCAGTTCACGCCGTCCACTGACGATGAAACCTATTTCACGGACTGCATGGACTGGGAGACGTTCTCTAAATTCAAGGATGACAAGGAAATAACCTCCTGGGTACTTTCTGAGGCGGGCGAGTCAATAGACAGCTATCTTGCGCAGGGAACCCATGTGGTTGATGCTTCGGAGATTCTTGTATCGAAGACAAAATATGTTGCGTATGCCTTCGGTTACAACGGTGGTGCCACGACTGGCGTAACGACTGTGGAATTTACCACGCCGGAGATGCCGACGGGTTCCGGAGTCACGGTGGGGATCGACTGCAAGATCGTGGACGGCTCGAAATATGGGGCGGAGTACGCCGGTCAGAAAGTGGCGGCGTTGACGTTATCACCGTCCATCGCTGCCGAGCATTGGTATTCCGGTGTCTACAGAAATCTTGACGGATTTAAGGAGTACGACATCATAGAGGCCCTTAGGATGAAGGGAACGAAAGATGGGAAGGATCTCGCATTTCCGCTTCAGGACACGGATGTTGTTGTCGCTGCAGTCGCATTTGACGCTTCAGGTCGTGCAGGTGCTCTGAATCGGCTTGTAGTTAAATCGGATGGCACTCTGTCCAAGTCCGTCAGCCTGAAATCAGTCCGTTTTTACGGGATGGACAGCCGTTCGGAGCATAGACCGGCAACCGTTGCGAAGTCTGAAACAACTCTTCTTGGACGACTTTCCGCATTTACGGATGAGTGCCAGATTGGCGCGGACTCCCATGGATATTCTGCACACAAGATATTGAAAGTCAGGTAGACGAGGGCCCTTTGCCTCAATACATTTCGGTCGGGATTCATACGTTGTTGCGGCGAATGAATTTCGACCGTTTCATATTCGTAAAAAACGGAATTTTGTGATTATCTTTGCAAGTTGTGAAAAAAGTTTCAAAAACGGGAGAAATTGGCGGTCTCCAAAGATAGAAAAAGAAAGGTGTTATATGGAATATATACGTAACTTCTGCATAATCGCACACATCGACCACGGAAAGAGCACGCTCGCCGACAGGATGCTTGAAATCACGGATACTCTGAACGCGAGGGAAATGGAGAATCAGGTGCTGGATTCGATGGACCTTGAAAGGGAAAAGGGCATTACCATCAAGAGCCACCCGATTCAGATGCAGTACAAGTACAAGGGCGATACCTACACCCTGAACCTTATCGACACTCCGGGCCATGTGGACTTTTCTTACGAGGTGTCACGGGCAATCGCTTCTTGTGAGGGAGCGCTGCTTGTCGTCGATGCAACGCAGGGTATTCAGGCGCAGACGATTTCAAATCTCTATCTTGCTGTGGAACACGGGCTTGAGATTATTCCCGTGCTAAACAAGATTGATATGGACTCGGCTATGATTGATGTCGTGTCTGACCAGATTGTCGATATGATAGGCTGCTCCCATGATGAAATTCTGCTGGCTTCCGGGAAGACTGGCCAGGGAGTAAAAGAGGTTTTGGACGCGATTGTGGAGAGGGTTCCTGCTCCGAAGGGCGATCCTAATGCACCGCTTCAGGCTCTGATTTTCGACTCCGTATTCAACTCGTTCAGAGGCATCATCGCCTATTTCAAGGTCGTGAACGGAACCATCCGCACAGGTGACAGAGTCAAGTTCTTCAACACGGGCAAGGAATATGTCGCCGACGAGGTGGGAGTTCTGAAAATGAAACTCTGTGCCCGTAACGAAATTGCCTGTGGCAGTGTCGGGTACATCATCTCCGGCATAAAGACTGCCAGCGAGGTGAAGGTGGGAGACACCATCACAACTGTCGCCAACCCTTGCCGCGAGGCTATCGCAGGTTTTGAGGAGGTGAAACCGATGCTATTTGCGGGAATGTATCCTGTTGAAACAGACCAATATGAGGAACTTCGTGCCGACCTTGAAAAATTCCAGCTCAACGACGCTTCCTTCGTTTTCGAACCGGAGTCTTCGCTCGCGCTCGGTTTCGGTTTCCGCTGCGGATTTCTCGGACTTCTCCATTTGGAAATCGTACAGGAGAGGCTCTTCAGAGAGTTCGGTATGGATGTCATCACGACTGTGCCGAACGTCTCCTACAAAGTCTACACGACCCAAGGCGAGTGCATTGATGTCCACAACCCTTCCGGTCTTCCGCCGGCAACACTGATTGACCACATTGAGGAGCCATACATCCGCGCCCAAGTCATCTCCAAGGCCGATTTCTATGGTCCGATTATGAAACTCTGTCTCGACAAACGTGGAACTCTCATCGGTCAGCACTACATCACGTCCGACCGTCTCGAACTCACCTACGAGATGCCGCTTTCAGAAATCGTTTTCGACTTCTACGACAAACTCAAATCAATATCAAAGGGTTACGCCTCTTTCGACTATCACATAGTGGGCTTTAAGGACGCCAAACTCGTCAAACTCGACATTCTCCTAAACGGCGAGCCTGCCGATGCCCTTTCGTCCCTAATCCACGTGGATCACGCCTACGATTTCGGACGCAAAATCTGCGAAAAACTCAAGGAACTCATCCCGCGTCAGCAGTTCGACATAGCCATCCAGGCCGCAATCGGAGCCAAGATTATCGCCCGTGAAACCGTCAAGGCCGTGCGTAAGGACGTGACAGCCAAGTGTTACGGCGGTGACATCACCCGAAAGAGAAAGCTTCTCGAAAAACAGAAACAGGGCAAGAAGAGAATGCGCCAGATCGGCACAGTCGAAGTGCCTCAGTCCGCCTTTATGGCCGTGCTGAAACTGGATTAAGCTGAAACTCTCCAACTTCAGCATCTCAGGTGCTTATACAAAAGGGACTTTTTAGTCGGCCCCCGCAGACATCGTCTGCGGGGGTTAGAAAGACTAAGAAGGGGGAGACCAAAATTTTTTGGTCTCCCCCCCTTCTTTGATTATCTGCTGTGAGTAAAAATCGTATGAATGGTGCGATTGCAAGGCGCAGGTGCGAATATAACCGGAGCAACCTTGTGGTTGTGAGGATTATATTTGCGAGTGCAACGAAGCAAGCGTGCCGTTCAGGCGGTTTTTACAAGTTTGCGTTATCTTTCTTCCAGTCTGCAACAGCTGGGATGATGCCGAGGGTAACAATCTCGTCGCGCATTTTGCAGAGGTGCTCGTAGGAAGCGTCAAGCGCCGCCATTTCCTCCGGAGTACCATTAGGCATCGTGAAGTGGCATCCTGTGGCGTCAATTGTAGTCGGCATTGCCATCATAACGTTCTTGAACTTATCTGTGTTCACATAAGTTCCGGCAGGAAGAGTGAACGGAGTGCCGCCCATTGCAGCCTCAATCATCTTGACGGCGTTGTAGGCAGGACTCTGGAATGAAGAGCGTCCGCGGAGCTTGATGATTGCGGAACCTCCCTGGATTGTCTCCTGCTTGATTTCGGCCATCCTTTCGGCAGAAAGGCCCATTTCTGAAAGCGGTTTGCCTGCAACCTTTACCTGAGAAGCGAAGACTGCCATCTGCTCGCCGTGACCACCGTAGGTGTGTGCGCCTGTAACTGCGCTCTGCGGAACGCCGAACTCCTTTGCGAGGTTGCTCTGGAGACGAGTTGAGTCGAGGGCTGCGAGGGAAGTGAGCTGCTCCGGTTTCAGGCCTGAGTGGATGAGGGCTGTGAGAGCCGTCACGTCAGCCGGGTTAAAGATGACAACCACATGCTTCACGTCCGGGCAGTACTTCTTGATGTAGTCTCCGAACTGTGCGGCAATCTGGCAGTTTCCCTTGAGAAGGTCCTCGCGGGTCATGCCCTCCTTACGAGGTGCTCCGCCTGATGAGATGATGTACTTAGCGTCCTTGAATGCAACCTCAGGATCTACTGTCCAGGTGATGTTTGCGTCCTCGAATCCGCAGTGGTACATTTCCTCTGCCACGCCGTGAACGCCCGGCTCGAAGATGTCATAGAGACAGATGTTCGGGGTGAGGCCGAGCATGAGAGCTGTCTGTGCCATGTTTGAACCGATCATTCCGCCGGCACCCACGATTGTAAGTTTCTCGTTTGTCAAATACTTCATGATACTACTATTTTATATTATTTAATATATTTCGCAAGTGCTCTAACGTCTTGCTAAACTTATCTCATTTATCAAACTGTTAAGAACAATGAAAACATCGGGTAGTTTTCCGGGCGAAACCGGATGCCCTTGTAAGCAAAAGCAGTTCCAACTCCCTGAAATTCGGGCGCAAATTTAGTAAATAATTAAAAAATAACTATCTTCCTGTCTTTGACACTTTGATTTTAAGATATAAAGGCCCCAGAGCGCTGT